>JXWR01000025.1_pt1 | contig 23060 bp, 9 predicted proteins | sample 315541 | NCBI WGS metagenome assembly JXWR01 (sample SAMN03273951, study PRJNA271842) | soil metagenome | isolation source: rice field ambient CO2 | place: India: CRRI Experimental farm Cuttack,Odisha-753006 | collected 2013-12-17
GTTACACTGGGAGGATGAAAAGATTCGTCAATTTATGGTCAAGACTTTTCAAAAGATTTGGAAAATTAAGTTTGGTAATATTCACTTGATGGCTATTTTGGCTAGTGGGTTGAATAGGTATCACTCTGATTTTGGTGTGCAAATTGTGGATGGCATTGTAGAAGAAATTCGTATGGGATTAGAAGTAAGTTGATTGCTAAGTTGATGGTCTTTTTTATTTTTTTTTGTTTTTTTTTATCATATATTAACCTACTTGTTCTATGGTTATTCATGTCTTTACTACTACGTTTTTCCAACTATCTGAAATGTAACATTATGACATCAGAGGTTTGTTTCACTATTCACTATTTGCTGAAAATTTGAGTTTTCAATAACTTATGTAAATACCCTTGTGCTTATGCATACAAGATAGTACTGCTGTATTCCCATTCAACGGCCTATCACACAAACATATTTACTTAAGATTAATATACGTCATAGTATAATAGTTGTTTTGGAAACCTTTGAAGTTCCACTTATTATTTTTAAATTAATTGTGATAATATATTATTTCTGCTAATCATGGCAAGTGGCTGAGACTCCAAGTCCTGCAGAAACGTTTCCGCCATCAGGAATGGCATACACAATTATGTACGTACCCAAACGTTTAGCAGACCGGAAGCCAAGTTATCGCTTTACATTATAATCATTGAGGTTCAGTTCCGTTATATAACCCTTTCTTTAAAACTAGTAATTGCACTTTCTGTGTACGTATCTCTACATATTTCTTTGTATATAGTATTTATAATTTCCATTTTTATATACAATTTATTGCTATTTGTGAATCTTATTGCTTATTTCCTAAAGGACGCAAATGTCGACAAATGAATTTATTAGTTTTTAAACGTCTAGTAAGTAAGCTAAAGCTGCAAAGCCTGATCAATTTGGTCTGAACTTCTAATTCATTCCTTAGCATCACCCATACCGTCATTACATCCTCGTCATTATATAATCGGTCAGGACTTAAATTGAAATCAGTTCGAAACAAAATAATGTCCTCGACCATTCTCCACCGAGGAGCCGTCCATGCATGCATTTTCACTCATGAGCTGAGCTGAGCTGCTCGAACTGAGCTGAGCTGAGCTTAGCAACGGCAGAATACTGCTGTTATACAGCTATTATTATTCTGATGTACATCCTGCGCGCCATGATCAGCACAAGCTTCACCTAGAGAAAAATAGACACAAAGGGGGGAGGGAGCGATTCTAGAACACGCGTGGCACAACGCGCGTTTCTTTAATAAATCGAGCTCAATCAATTTTCCGCCCCAGCGGCTGCCCCGGTACGGATTATTTATAGAGTATTTTTATTAGTTGTGATGATGTCCGGTGGTGCCCGCAGTGCGGTACAGTGCCATTGCGGTGAACCATTCCATCGTCCATATATCGTAAAGGATGTACTGCACAGTCTGACCTGGTCAATAGTACACAATTAATTGACCAATAAGCTAAATGAGCAAAAGGACCAATTATATTGTAGTAGTATCAAAAAAGAGGTATTAATTTGAAGTAAAGAATCAACAAAGCTTGCTTTCCAGGCAATTTATAAGGCTTCTTTTTGTCGTTCCGGATGAGGGTCAAAGGGCCATATTACAGTATAGCTTTCGCACCGATTGTGCCAAGAATACTACTGTAGTAACATCATGATAATGAATTGGAAACAATAATTCCGCTGTCTTATTAAGCTTTCGGCTCATAGGGCTAGTTGATGTATGTCAAATCATCGAGATGAGCCCTTTGGCATCGCATCGAAGATATACATCTGCACAAAAAGGAAAACACTTCATTCTACAAAAAAAAAAAAAAAAATAAGAAAGTAAAAAAATAAGAGTCATATCTAAAAGACGATAGTTCTAGTAGAACCGGATGCTCCTTTGAAGTGGCAACCATGCCGTCAAGACAAAAATGTCTTTTAAACATTCACCTGTCGCAGAAGTGAATATTTGCGAAGCTATGTGCATTGGTTGGCAATAATAGGCAGCGGACGTGAAGTAACGAATTTTCAAATAGAAAAAACGGTTTTGGTCTTTCAAGAAGTTTTAACACGAAAATAAGATGAATTTATAAGATACTTGATAAATGAAATCACAGCGATATTATATATATGGCAACTAAAGTTAAGGATGCTCAAGACGGTGGGAGTTTGTAATCATACCATATATACATTATGTTGCCTAATTATGCATATAGGCTTCATCTGGGTGAAAAAAGTAATCAGTTCATATGAAAATGCGTATTGTAAATTTAATAGACGGCAATAGGCATCGACTCACGCAAAGCAATATAAGATTTAAGAGCACCGGTGTAAGCAGTATCATCCGACCCTTTGAAGCATATATCATTAAGCAAGGTTTAACGAAAAAACAAGGGGGCTCTCAAAATGCTTGATGATAGTGAATTACAAGAGATAATTCACGGAGTGCAACAATTGTCCACCGAAGATTCACTTGATGCACCAATTGATCCATTATTCGAATCAACATACACAGAACCAAATCCATCAGATCAGCATATCAACAATAAATTGAAACAGAATTACTTAACCCCAAGCAACAATATTCCATGGAGCATATTGGATTTAGTCCAAAATAAACCTGATTTTTCCAAAGTGCAATTTTATGATGGTTTGTTAAGCGCCCCAGAGGCCACCGACAACATGCTTTTGAAATTCAAAAGACGAGGCATTGAAGGCCGTATTGACCGATATGCTGAAGAAGTGGATCTAACGAGAGTTGAAAACAGTAATTCTAGTAATTCGTTATCTTTGAATAGACAATTCACTTCCAAGAGTTCAGCCGTTAGAGGGAACACTACATTTTTGCCATTTGCTCCAGGTGGGATTGCTATGAATAACGAAGCAGACAGATCAGCTAAAGCTTTGAAATTGTTGCATCGTGATAAAGATGGATTATATGATATGCCAGAAGGGCTTCCTAGAGGTTTGAAAATTGATGATAATTTAGGAGTAGGTAGTTTAATCGAGTTGGAAGGCGAATTACAATCAATCAATGAACAAGAAACCAAAAAGGAAAAAGACAGCGATGCAGATGAAGGAGAAGAACCTCTCGAAGAGGAAAACGAGGACGATTTGCGTAATGTTCTTGGTGACGGTGCTGCGGTTGATGATGATGCTTTTTCAACTGATAAGGCAGGTATTGATCAGTATCTTCCAAGCGAAATCCAGATCCAGAAGTCACGTACTACAAACTCTTTATTGAGAAAAAGAGAATGGGCTCATATGATAGATTTAAACCATACCATTGAGAATTTCAGAGATTTAGTGCCTAATATGGCTAGAGATTGGCCTTTTGAATTAGATACTTTTCAAAAAGAAGCAATTTACCATTTGGAACAAAACGATTCGGTGTTTGTTGCTGCTCATACATCTGCAGGTAAAACCGTTGTGGCTGAATATGCAATTTCCATGGCCAATAGAAACATGACAAAGGCCATTTACACATCCCCAATCAAAGCATTATCAAATCAAAAGTTTAGAGATTTTAAAGAAGATTTCGAAGATATTGATGTTGGGTTAATAACCGGTGATGTGCAAATCAACCCGACTGCCAATTGTCTAATAATGACCACGGAAATTCTTAGATCTATGCTTTATAGAGGCGCTGATTTGATCAGAGATGTTGAATTTGTTATATTTGATGAAGTTCATTATGTCAATGATGTTGATAGAGGGGTGGTTTGGGAAGAAGTTATCATAATGTTACCACCACATGTTAAATTCATTTTACTTAGTGCTACGGTTCCTAATACCTATGAGTTTGCTAATTGGGTTGGTAGGACCAAGCAAAAAGATATTTATGTTATTAGTACTCCAAAGAGACCTGTTCCTTTGGAGATTTTTGCTTGGGCTAAAGGCGATTTATTCAAGCTTATTGATGCTCAGCGAAACTTTTTGGAGGACGGCTTCAAGAAACACAAGGCGAAATTAGAAGGAAAACCTACTAAAGCTGTATCAAACCAAGGTGATAGAGGTGGTAGAGGTGGTAGAGGTGGTCGCGGTGGTGGCTCTGGAGGCCGCGGTGGCCGTGGTGGTGGTAATGGTAGTGGAGGTGCAATGACTCGTGGAAGAGGCGGCTTCTCAAATAATCATGGTAACACAAGAAAGCAATTCATAAACCGTGATGGACCAAATAAAAGAACATGGATTGAATTAGTTCAGTATTTGCATAAGCAGGAACTATTACCTGCGGTTGTGTTCGTCTTTAGCAAAAAGAGATGCGAAGAATATGTAGAAACATTATCATCAATTGACTATACCACTGCCAAAGAAAAGTCAGAGATTCATCGTTTTATTGAAGGTGCAATTTCTAGGTTGAAGAAAGAAGACCGTACATTACCACAGATCTTAAAAGTTAAAGAAATGTTAAAAAGAGGTATTGCCATGCATCATGGGGGATTATTGCCAATTATTAAAGAAATTATTGAAATTCTTTTTGCCAAATCATTAGTTAAAGTGCTTTTTGCTACGGAAACTTTTGCCATGGGCTTGAATTTGCCTACTAAAACAGTGATCTTTAGTGAGTTGCGAAAGCATGATGGGAAAAGTTTTAGAAACTTGCTTCCTGGCGAATTTACACAAATGTCTGGTAGAGCAGGCAGAAGAGGTTTAGACAAGATTGGCACGGTTATTGTCATGGCATATAATCAACCATTGGAATCATTAACATTCAAAGAAGTTACATTAGGTGCTTCAACTAAATTACAGTCTCAATTTAGATTAACTTACAATATGATTTTGAATTTATTAAGAATTGAAGCTTTGAAAGTTGAAGAAATGATTAAGCATTCTTTTGGGGAGAATTCATCACAGCTGATGATGTCCGACCATATGGAAAATGCTAAAAAGTTAGAGACCAAAATTACTGGATTGAGAATTGATGATCAAGATTTTGATGATACTGAATCTTTATTGCTTCAAGATTTGCATTCCAAATTTACAGAATATAAATTGCTCATTAGAGAAATTCTTGAATCTGCTGCAGAAAACCCAATTATGAGAAAGAAATTATCTGGTGGTAGATTAATTGTTTTCCGAGATAAAAATTGCAAAGCTAGGCCAGCATTCATTGTCCAGACAAACAACAAGTCATTAACAGTGTTGCAATTCAATATGGGGGACAAAAAGGAATCATTCCATGAAAAAAGTTACAGCGGTATACCGTATTTATCAATGGTTCCTGGATTTATTAATGCTTTAAACTTGCCATCAATAGAATTCAATGGCAGACTTAAACGTGTTGAAGTGCCATTTGAAGATGTTGAATTGGTGACAAGAAACGTATTAACTAAGGATGACGAATCAGTAGGCTCCAAACTTAAATTATTACTCAAGTACCAAACCGAATGGCAAGAATTGAACTGGGATGGATTTTTGACTCTCGGGGTGCATAGTTTGGAAAAACGCAAACGGGCAATTGTCAATGAAATTATTGAAAATTCAAAATATCTTGAATTAATGAATCATGACAAATTTTTGAAGAATTTGAATATTCTCGAACAAAAGGCTAGATTGAAGGAAAAGCTTAGAGACATGCAAACGATTATTTCGGGAGAAAATTTGGAATTGTTGCCTGACTATGAATCCAGATTATCAGTTTTGAAAGATTTGGAATTTGTTGATTTCAATTTGAATGTGTTGCTCAAAGGTAGAGTTGCTTGTGAAGTGAACAGTGGCTGGGAATTAATAGTCACTGAATTAATTTTGGATAACTTTTTGGGTGATTTTGAACCAGAAGAAATAGTTGCGTTATTATCATGTTTTGTTTACGAAGGCCGGGCCCATATTGATGAAGAAGATCCTTTTTTGACCCCAAGATTAGAGAAAGGGGCTTCACGTATTAAGGAAATTGTGGGCACAGTGTTAGCCACGTACCAGAAACATCAAGTTGGTCTAAGTGCTGAAGAAGAAGACTTTTTGGAACGTAAACGTTTTGCCTTGGTGAACGTGGTGTACGAATGGGCTAGAGGAATGTCATTTAGCAAAATCATGGAAATTAGTCCAGAATCAGAAGGGACAATTGTTAGGGTTATAACTAGACTTGATGAAGTTTGTCGTGAAGTTAAAAATGCAGCAGCAATCATTGGTAATTCAGCATTGCATGCCAAGATGTCTGAATCTCAAGAAAAAATTAAAAGAGATATTGTGTTTTGTGCTAGTTTGTATCTTTAGATAGTTTTCTTATCTAGTAAATTTATTTAGTTAAAATTCTTGTTCAATTAATGATGAGACTTACGGAGCCGAGTTGCAAACATATTTGATTTGATACAGACTCTACATCAACAGTAAATACAAGTTTCTATAGAATCCCTTTAAATGTTTAAGGAACTCAAATCTTTAACGGCTGATTTAAAATTCATATCAATATTGTTATAGTTGTTTCTTTTATTATTGTTACAATTATTACTACTTGTGCTATTTATAAATACGGCATATTCGTACAAGGACACGTTCGCATAAGTATTTATTTTAATCAGCTATCTACAATTTGTTCTTTGGTACTAGACTGTCCTAGAGTAAAGACGCTCTAACATAAATGGCAATGAATAGAAAGATGAAAAAACAAAGCGCCAAAAAGTTGGATAGAGTCATGCAGTCATAGAAGGAGCTGAGCAGCGTGATTAGAAGACGGCTTTATGGCAATTTAAACAGGCTTCTGAGATATCATTTACGAAAAGTTTGCGTACTGCAAGAGTATTTTATTCTTTTTCAGCATTCCGTATTTTCATTTAAAAAAAATCCAGAAAAACGGGAACTGCGTTGAAGTTCGGGAAGTTAGGAAAATGGGCGGATACAACCGTCAGATACGAACGGTTATTTGGTGGTGCGGTTTTTCTATATCCAAATTTCCATGCATCTACCAATCTCTACGGACAGTATAAATGACCAGTAAATTCAGCGGTATACATTGCGGTACCTGGTACGGAGATTCCGTAGTTTAGCGGGACTTATTGCGGAGACAAAATGGCAGTTGGGGTTTTTCCGGCGTACAGTTGCACGGATATAATGTAACATGCATGAAAGACGAACTTGACTAATATAATTCACAAATTCTGAGGATGGTGACAAGTCTTTAAGAAGGACAGCTAAAAATCCATGAAAGACAAGCTGCTTTTATTTTGTGAGCAACAGCCTTAATAGCCAATTAGCCAAAAAGTTTCTACAGAATCATAAAAAGTACTTAAAAGAATGCTCTTTTTTTTTTTTTTGTTAAGAGATACATTCTATTTGGTGAAGCATCCCTTTTGTAAACATTACCAACTCTTTTTCGTCCAACTCCAACCAAAGATATCACCCACGCAAATGTTTGGAAAAATCAACCTTCCTCAACCAGTCAAGAAGAGGTGATTTTTGTGACTTTTTTGTAACACATTATGCCGAAACCATTAACTTCAAGCTAGTGAAAACATCATTTGAAACGTTTCGATTGCAAATCATTGCTAAATACTTTATTTATAGAAACCTGTTACCATTGCAATCAGCTATTGAAGATAGAATTAAAAAATACAAACAAAAGGGAACATACACAGCAAGAAGAAGTATATCCAATACTCTTTTTGTCTGGAGCACAGTAATTATTTCATTGAGAGCCTCCTGACAGCAGCCTCACATAGTCTATATATATATATGGAAGCTGCAGGCGAACGTACGGTATCAGTAACGTGATATATCACATGGTTTACTGTAAAGGCAGACTGGAATGAGTAAGCGAGAAACACGGAAAGGAAAATAGCGAGGCGTGGAAACAACAAAAGAAAGAAAGCAACAGAAACATTAAAAACGGTTGAACATCAACGGCTTGCAACATCATCCATCACCAACTGGTGGCTGTTTCCCAGAAAAGAATGCTCACCGCTACAAATTTTACCCACTAACATACATAAAAACCCTCCCTAAGTGAACGGCGCATCTCTCCAATGGAGGCAGTGGCAGATTCACATCCTCCTCCTCCTCCTCCGGAGCATAGCCCTAGCCTTTCTCTTCCGCTAGGGTTCCGTCTCGATAGCTCAGCCAATGCCACATCCCGCGATGGCAACGTTGCCAATGATACTGGTGTTGATGCTGGTACCACTAATATTGCTGCTAATACTTCTAAAAGCATCGAAGGCTCTTCGGAAACGAGGAAACTTGCTATTTCGAAGCCACTCAAGTCTCTCCAGCCACCTGAAAACTTTTCCAACGTGGCCGGCCTCATTTATCGGTCTTCTTTCCCCAGACCAGAAAACTTCTCGTTTTTACAAAGACTCCGCTTAAAGTCAATTGTGGTGTTAATCCCCGAACCATATCCGAAGGAAAATACCGATTTTTTGATTGAAAATAATATCAAGTTTCATCAGGTGCCTATTTCCGGAAATAAGGAACCTTTTATAAATATCCCACAGCAGTCAATAACTGAAATTCTCAAGATTGTGCTAAATCCTGAGAATCATCCTTTGCTCATACACTGCAATCGTGGCAAGCATAGAACTGGATGCTTGGTTGGCTGTATCAGAAAATTACAAAATTGGTCATTGACAATGATCTTTGATGAGTACCGTCGTTTTGCTCTGCCTAAGGTTAGAGCCTTGGACCAACAGTTCATTGAATTGTATGAAGATAACGAAATTATTAACCTTGCATCTAAAAATCATTGGTTACCTATTAGCTGGTGATCTCCCTTTTGGCCTTTTTTTTTCCAATTTTCTAATTTTCCAATTTTCTAATTTTTTTCGCTTTTAATCTTCAATTTTTAAGTTTCCTTTTGCTATTTGACTTTCTGGTGTAAATGACACTTACATGGTTTACATTGCACTGCTATTATATTATTACATTCTCTTTTCTCATTCATTTACTGTCCATTTATTTTCGCATTTTACTTCCAAATGCAATGTAGTTTATATTCACTATTTTTTTCTTAATCACTTTTTACATACTTCTTAGATGCTTGTGCTTGTGTATTCTTGTTTATAAATGTTTTTCTTTTCTATATGGGTTAGCCACTGATAATAAAATAGAGATTTTTGCGGTTAGACGCGAGTTGATACGGAATGTACTCACTATTCGGTTCAAATATGCGCCGCAGATATGACAGCACTCACTTTACACTATGCGCACTCCTTTATGCATTCATCAAAAATTTCGTGGAAAAACGAAGACGGGAATAAAAATATAAAGCGAATTGGTTAAATTGGTCCAAAAATTAACTAATACTCAGATCTCACCATTGCGATATAGGCTAGGTAATGTTTTCAGCAGATTTTGACTACGATGATTATGAGTTTGATGAGCATTCTCCGGAGGAAAGAATTAGTTCAATTCCTGCATTCCTTCCAGCCGACGGGTTCTCTACACCGCTCAAATCAACAAACTTTGGTAACAGTATAAACAATTGGATATCATCGCTGCCCATAGCGTCTGCATCGCCGAATAAAAGCTTGAGATTTGACTTGTCAAAATACGGAACTGAAGCTGAAGATATAAGTAGAATAAGCAATAATACCAGAGACAGCAGTCAAGTAGTATTACAAAGGACCAAGAAAGATGATACGCATCTTCTTGAATTTAACAAATCGTTCAAGTCGGTAGTTAACGATATCCTCAATGATAAGGGAATTAGAGAAAGATTACAAATGGTCCAAAATGAAGCAGATTTAGCCTATTATGCACCCAACTTTTCTAACATAGTGCAGCGAAAGTCACAAGATGCGGCTAATGCATTGTCTAGTTCAAACCAGCAATTTGAGACGAAGGCTAAAGACTGGAACTCCAAGTTTCAAGACTATGTTTATGACAAAGAAAAACAGGACCACGAAGAAACAAAAGCTCAATATTCAAGACTTGATCAGGAGTACAAACATGTAAAGAAACAAATAATTGAAAACATCTCAAGTAGACTCAGCGCAAGAGATAATGAGACTAAAATGATTGTTGCAAAACTACAGAAAATCAAAAATGAAAAGATAGAAAGGGAAAAACAGCGCCAGCTTGAGATTGAAAGGCAACGTAAAGAAGAAGAAGAAAAACAGAGAAAAGCAGAGGAAGCTGAAAGAAAGAGAAGGGAAGAAGAGGCAGAAAGAAAACGCAAAGAGGAAGAAGAACGAAAAAGACAGGCTGAAGAAGAAGCCAAACGTCAACGTATAATAGCGGAAAAGAAGGCTGGAGAAGAACGAAAGAAAGCTGAAGAAGAAAGAAAGAAAGCTGAAGAAGAAAAGAAGCAAAAAGAGGCTAATGCAGCCCAAGAAGCTCAAAAGAAAGCAGTGGAAAGACAAAACAATGACATGGCATTTTCTTCTCAAAGTAAGATAGAAACCAAACTTTTGAAGTATCGGGAAACTTGCTTGAATTATCGTGTAAATGTCAAAGAAGAAATGAAAAAACCAGAAAACAAAAACTTGAAAAACTTGACGTCAAAATTAAAAAGAAGATTGAATCCAAAATTAGGACAGCTCACTAATAGTATATCGAAGCTCAATGAAATTACGTTGGAGGTAATACAAATCATTGAAGAAGCGCAAACAATCGCTTCTCCAAATTTTAATGATCCAGCCAACATTTTGGCATATAAGTGGATCTTGTACATTTTCACAAAGTTGATCATTAGTCAAGCGGAATCAGAAGTTGCTGTTTCTTCAAAGTCTGGCCTTCCTTTGTCTCGACTTGCAGTATACGTATTGGTCAGATACCCACATTTGAAAGAAATACTTTTTGCCAAATTTATGAAAAAATGCCCATTTATACTTGGATACACATGCTCAATAGATACTGTTGAAGGTAGAATAAGAATGGGATGGAAGTATACTAACAAAAACTCTGTTAACAAAACGTTTGAAGCTGAGACGAACTATGCCGAAAGACTCGGTGGTATATTTACCCTTTGGTCACTAATGTCTACTGTCAAACTTGGTGACAATCAAGCAGTTGTGGCAAGATTAGGGGTTCCTCAACAGCAACTAGTCCAGCCACTAGGTATTTCCAAATCCTGGATCATGGTTTCACGACTCTTGAATGTCGATAGGCCATTGATTACAAACGCCCATTTCTATTTACTTTGTAACTGGGTTCAAGCGGCAGCCACCCAGTTTCTTCAAGCGTACGGAAATCAAGGCTCGAAATTGTTAGTTTATTTATTTACTGATTATACACAAGGGTTCACTGGTAAAGATTTTACTGCAGCTGTTAAATTAATTGCTTTGGGCGAAGAATGGAGAAACACCGGGAAGCTTGGCTCGTTGGATCCTATGGAGCCATAATTGAAACTGTATTTCTTTTCGCTAATATTTATGAATCATTAGTTAAATGTACAATGCTTTATTTTCTATTTACAAAAATATCGTCAAATAAGAAAAAAGAAGTGAGCCGGTAGTTGTAAAAAAAAATAAATAATCATTTGTAAACAAAAACATTTACTCGTGTCTTTCAGTACCGTGGAATGGCAAGTTAAAAGCACTCAATAAAGTCTTTGCTTGTGAATCTTTTTGAGCAGTAGTATTAAAAATGATGTGCACACCAAAAGTCTTTGGCCATAAATCTTGGTTAGATGAAATTTCTGGGAAAAGCTTGACTTGCTCATTGGTCAAACCAAAAGCCAAGTTACCATAATGGTCACCGCTTTGATTTTTCAAACCTTTAAATTCAGGAATCTTTGGCAACACCAACTCTGTCAATGTCAAAAGAAAATCATGCATTGGTTTACCTTTCAACTCAACTTTACCACCCACTCTTCTGGATCTTCTTAATTTCCATTCCAAGACATCGCTCTTGGAGTATATTGCTCTTGGTTTTTCCCCAGTTATCTGCTGCACTTGAAGCATAGCACTGATTGCATGGTGTGGAAATTCAGAAGCACTAGCAGCGTAACAGTTCACATGTATGGACAACAACTCAGGCACATTCTTATTTGTGATTTTTTTGACATCCGGTTGTTGATTAACGAATCCTCTTGGTTTTCTCAAACCTCTATTGATATGAAATGGGGAAGTACCATCCCATGCTCTTCTTTTTTCCCCAATAATTTTTTCTGGAGCATCGTGCTCATAGTTCACGTACAACATATCCGATTTGAGCACGTTCAAGTAGTGCTGTTTTAAACGGTCCGGCGCAACGTTGACTGGCTTGAATTTTGGTGATCTAATATCATTTTTTGGTAACTTCAACTCTGGGAATCTTGGAGACAAAACCGTCTTGTCTATCTTCACGGTATGATGCACCGGTGCCTTTATGGAGGCCCCCGGTCTGCCACTCGCTATGGCTGATGACGAGAATGCACGAACTCCTACTGCTGTGTTCCAGGCCTTCATTATGGTTGTGTGTGTGATTGTGTTTATTATCAAAATGATTTGATTGGAAAAGCCTTGGGCAACTGAGCTAATGAATATATATCGACCAATAGCTCCGTACTATGATATAACGTACTGAAAAATATTTTTTCTTTTTAGCTCACAGTTTTTTTTTTTTGACGATCCGCTGGTGTAAAGATGTTTTACGCATTATGCATATCTCCAACATCAAGCGGAACCTAAACAATAAGCAAAATAGCACATTATAAGGTAGTGACAGAAACAAGAATAACAGACTACAAATAATCATTGCTAACATAGTACCAACAAAGAAAATTGCATATTGTCAAATTTTCAAAGAATTTTTGAATGACTATAATATAATACAGATGAAAAAGAAATTGCTATAGTAGTTGGCAAGTTTCCCTACCAAAACGGAAGCCAACCAAAATACATTTGGCACAAGTGCTCACTGGAAGTAGCTTCTTGAATCAAATAATTCACTTGACCAGATGTGCTCATAGGTAGTGCTTCTTTTTCAAGTATACCTCTAATTTTGGCCCTGATTTTAGCAAGGGTAGTTTCTGGTGATCCCAATTTACTATTTTTCCATTCCATGATAGGATCATGAATAAAAGCCTCCAAAATATTTAAAAGAATTGCTTCATTGCCTCGAAGTAGTTGCATTGTAACTTCTGAAGATTGTCTAAATGTGCCTTCTACGCCACTGATACCACAAGCGTCAACAATATTATGGGTTAATCTAAACGGCACTCTTTCAGGGATTCTTAAAATCAATCCTTTTTCAAACAAACAGTCAAAATCAACATGCAATACATCACCGTTAGTTTGGGAAATAAGAATGTTTTCACCATGTCTGTCACCTACCCCTAAGACATATCCCACCATGGACATAACTGCTGAAGTTCGAACAAAAGCATTTCTGCTTGCATACCAAGCGCTGGGGGTAGGAAAATACTCAATGAACCAACTGTACAATACTGGCTTAAAATATTTGAGCAAATATTTGAAAAAAGCTAGCTTTTCATTAAGCGTCTTCTTCGCATCATATTGTTTTTTGATATGCAATAGGGGTTCTTTACCTTCATACTTTTTGTCTAAAATACTTTTTGTAGTGACGTGGTTCTGGACCCATTCAATAATACCATATGATTCATTAAGTGGAACTACTGCAAATGTATTAATATGAAGATTTCTCTTTTTTGACTCATAATTTCTTTGCAAAAGGTGATCAATCATGCTGGTCAAGTCCATGAATTTTGCATCTTTCCGTAAATCATCATTCAACTTGAATAGCAAAGAATATGTTTTCCCATCACTGCCAATGACTTCAATTCTTCTTGGTCTTTGCAAACTTGACATAATTTTCACTTTATCTTCGAATTTAACCAAAGTCACATTATTGTAATTGAAACCGGAGGACGATAATGAAGCAATGCCAAAATTTTGTTTGCATGGAACCACAACAGGTGCTGGTACAACACTATGATCAAATCGAAAATCTTCACTCAATGAACATTCTCTCATGCCATGAGCTTTATCAACTTTTGTCATTCTCTTGAAAGCATTGAACACATTACTAGCAGAGGAATAAATTGATTTGTTGCTACTGTATTTTTCAATACGGCATTCAGATTTGATAAAACGTTGAATGATTTTCTTTGCCGCTGCGCTTCTTTTTGAGTCATCTGAATTAAATTGGGCAAACACTGACCAAAGAGCCTGCTCTGGGTAATATTGTGTCACTAAGCAGCAAATATCAATAACTGCTTTGAAAGTGTTACCTTGCGTACTAGGTAAACGAGACAATAATTGGGAAAAAACAGAAAACCAGTAATATTTCGGTAAGGCTCTAGAAAATTTGCTAACTTCTTTTTCAATGTTTGTCAAGTTTTGAAAACTTTCAGCATTTGAAGAGCTATCTGTCTTTGAAGAGAAATCCAACCACAAAGTAATAACCTTAGGCAATATTTCTTGAAGGTATTTGGCACCAGTGCCAATGGAATTAAGATAATTATGTATGATTTTGGCTTCGTGATCTCCAGTGGATCCAGAATGATCAGTTTTGGAGCCGGAGTCTTTGGACTCCAACATTTTGGTATAGTATTTGCCTAAGAAATAGTGTGGATCTTCCCATTTCCCGTCAAGTTGGATTGCCATGTCAAATTCTTGGATAATCTCACTACTAAGACCATTGTTTGAAGATTCTAACCAGTTAGCATATTTTAATTGCACAACTGACTGTTGATGCGCGTTGTTGCTTTCCAAGTTTCTTAATGTTTTAACCATTTTTAGAGCTTTCATGTAATCGCCCTGGGACCATAAAATCTCTGCATATTTGAGTTCTGCACTATGGTTCTTAGAAACTATATACGACAGTATTGCTGACTTGGATGCTAAATCGAGTCGATTGTGATCAATTTCAATTTTTGATTTTTCTAACCAAAGATTGCTTATGTCTTCGTTTGTCAGTAAGCTTGGCGGTAGCTCATGAAGCACTTGTTCGCTGGTTTTTCTCATTGTTAAAATGTACCACGGTGATTCAAAATCCGAGCCAGAGTTTTCAAATCGGGATTTAAATATATTAGCGTTCTTTTGAAAATCATCGGATGTTTTGACATCACTTAGTTGTTTTAAATCCTCAAGTACGTGTAACTTATTTATGATTTCCCTGTTTCTTGACAACGAAGAAGTTGGAGACAAAGATAAAGACGAACCAATAAGCTCAAAGCCTTGATTCACCTCATAGTTAAAACTTTCTAAATTTCCATCACGTAATGACAAAAGCGCTTTGGAGATATAAAGGTTGATTAAAAGCTCACTGTCATTGATAGGTGATGCAATATCTGACACCGTTACCCATTTTCTCAAATTTTTGACATCATACTCAAGCATACTCGATGCTAACGCGACGTTGATTATTTCACTTGGGATATTCCGACAACTTAACTTATTCTCTTTAGTAATCACATTAGCGTTCTTGTTAAGTCTTGCCAACGCTTCAGAATGCAAGTTTTTCTTGTTGAGATACTGCAAGTATTTGATATTCATTTCATCATCATTGAGTGATAATGAGCTATCGGACATTGCTTCAAATGTGCCCAATGTTGACTTCCAATTATCCTCATACTGTAGCTGTAAAACGGCTGATTCGATATTCACCAGAGAAAATTTTCTCAAAGTACCAGTCAACGCATCATAATCATCCAACTTATCGTACATTTCACGAAGCTGGGATAAGACTTGTTCATTTTCAAAAACTCCTTCGTCATCTTCTCCGTTCAAGTGAGCTCTGTAGCCTTGCTCCAAGTAAAGAACCGCACGTTCATAAGATGCGCATTGTGAGGATCTTTTTGAAATCAACAAGTCTGGAATGTTTTCCAAAAATTCTTCCACAATCTTGATTGCTTCTTCATTTGTAACGTTGAATAAGTTTCTGCGTTTTCGCTTGCCATTTTGCTTTTGCTTCTTATTAGCGATCCATTCTCTCAAGTAATCTAAAATTTTGAAAATAGTCTGATAAAAAAGCTTGACGTTTTTCGAAATCTCATGACTAAAAGTTTCAGAATCGCAGTCAGTATTCAAGATTTCCATAAATTCTTTCTGAACCACCGTTCTATAATCTTCATAGTTTTTTATGATCATATTCAATGCCACGTATGGAAGAATTGATAAACTAATGGCAATATCCTGACCTTTAATAATAGTTTCATAGATTGAGTAAAAACTTATCTCATAGTGATCAGCGTCCGGATTCGCACAGCTAAGTCTACTCTTTTGAAGCAAATCCAAAGTAAAATCTCTCACCCATTCAGCATGATTTTTCGTCAACTTGAACAAAGGATAATTGAATTTTCTATTACCTATTGAGTTAAGCTCATACCTGGATGTCACTAATGGAGTCAATGTGGAAATAGTAAGGTCATTGAAAAACCCTACTGAGGAAATATCTTTGATACCACATAGTTGAATAAATTCTTGCATTCCATAAGCTAAAAAGATTTGCTTACCTGGATCTTCAGATGCCCAAAACGCTTTGACAAGCAAGTTTAATAATTGCGCACTGAAACGTACCAACTCTTTAGCACTGCTGATTTGGCAAACTAGTTCTTCATCTTCATCATTGAACTCAAACTTGTTTGGGTCGAGTGATCCAATCAACCCCAAACATTCAGTGCATTCTCTTGGAATATTAAGGCTTTCTCCACCACCAAGCTCGTCATCATCATCGCCATCAGAGCCAACGCTGCTACTGGTGCCGATGGACGACTTAAACTTTGAGCAATTTTTTAACAAGATATCAATTAAAATCGGTACAAATTTGATAAAATGTTTCTTTTGCAAGAAATTGCTGTGAAACTCTTGCTTGAATTTATTGAGAAAATTTTTCAAATCCACCAATGCTTGTTGCACCACGTACTTGTTATCATTTTGACATCTTCTGGTTATGTCATATAGGAGATTAAGCACCATGGATTGTTCATTATTTTGAGAGTTTGTATGTAGATTCTTTTTGCTTTGTAAGATTTTATTAGCTTTGTAATATACTTCTACAAGTTCATCGCTGAACGAGAGAGTAAAATAATAGTTGAAAAATTTTTCTTTGATCAAGTCTTCCTTGTTGAATAATTCAATCAAGATTTCTTTGGCAATCTTTTGCGAATTTTCGGCAAAATGCTTCCATCTTTGTAAAATTATGGCAATGATCAAATCAAAGCAAGTGCTTAAATGGATATCTTTTAAATTCAAAATCAAAATTCTCCAACAGCGCAAACTGTGAAACTCAAGCAACGGGTCAGAAATTGATTTTTGCAAAGATATACAAATTTGCGGGAGGGCAGTAACGATCTCTACTCCTGAAATTTGTACCAAGAACTCGATAGCAGTTAAAGATTTCAATTTTTCCACATATGGCGTTCTGCCTCTTGCATCTTTAACCACATCGGAAAAAAGTTGAACAATGCCTAAAAGGGAGCCTTTAAAGCAATCATGGAGCACTTTTTCATCATCCTCGTTATACGATTGACTCAAATTATACCGATCGCTGACACCTAATTTCAGCGCAATTTTCGATTTGGGATTTTTCTTAATTTTCTCTAGTTTGATAAGATAGATGATGGCATTTTTTATTCTTAATTCGTTTTTCTCTTCGATTGAGTACATTTTGCAGATTTCCCAAATGTCTTGCACCGGTTCAATCAAATCACTGAGAGTCTTTGCTTTGAAATATGGATCTACGATAGTTAAAATCTCCATGATTTTATCCTGATTGATCCAAAAATTGCTGTTAACATCATCAATTTCCAAATACTCCGGCGATGTAAGTAAGACTGCTAGTACCCTGGGCAACTCTTGCATGATTAGCTTATACTTGGGCACTTTGGCAATTTTGGCAATTTCCTTAATGATATCTTTAGAGTAATAAGTTAGCAAATAAGGGACAGTGTAAGTGATGGTACGGAAAAGAATATCATTGCTTGAAACATTTAAAAACTCAGGGATAATGGTGCCAAACATTGACTTATTGACAATTTGTTTCACCATGGTTAAACTCAAGTTGGGCAAGAAGGGATTCACCAATTGCCAGCAAGTTTGATGTTTCAAACTAGCAACGTTAACCAATGTAGTGTAAGCAGCACAAGTGTAGAAAGAATTAGCAGAGCTAAAAAAATCAAACAATTTCACTAACACTACGTTCAAGATCTCGCCTTCTAGAACAAATATCAATTCACCCCACAAGAGGATTTTGGATTCGGCAAGATAGCTAGCATTATCATCAAGTACTAAACCATTGTCTAGGAATTGGAAAATATGAGAGCAGTTGTTACTCAACTCATTTTTGTTGTCTTCTGAAATGAGATAAAGTGGGAATATCTTGCCTGCAAATACTCTAATGTCGCGATTCTTAGAGTAGAGGCATTTGCATAAAAATGAAAATATAATATCGTTGGGAGGATTTATATCAGGGAGAGTGTACTTGAGGAAGATACGCTTGAGAGCAATAAGCAACTCGATAATTAAAATATCGCTATCCAACTGTTCCAAAAGAAAATGTCTTTGTAAAATACTGACAAGTTTAGACGCTGAAGAAGATTCCGCAAGGCGTTTTCTGTTTCGCTTGACTAATTTGACATTATCAGCGTTTTCGCAAATTTCGCATTCCTCATTGATGAAATTATAATGATCAGCTAATAAACAAGCACATTTGCCCATTGAGGTAATGAGCTTCAATGTTGATAACTTTGAGCTAAAAATTTGCATCCGGTCATCATCAAGTAGCGATTCTAAATTTTGAATCCATTGCTTCAAGTAATCATCTTTGTCATAGTCGCATACTGACAATTCAGTTACTTTTATACTGTCGGTATTGGTGGTGGTCATCAAGTTAAGCAATTTTGGAATCTTGTGCATACTATACTGTATATGTGCGAGTTCCAAAATCCGTCTTTTCAAGTCATCCAAATAGGCATTTTGTTCAAATGGAGTGTCCAACACGTCACCGAAATTTATTTCGAACGAGTCCATCAAGTTGAGAGTAACATTATTATTATTTGTATCTAAACGTAAGATCAAATAGACTGAGCGTATCAAGGTGTTGCTAATATGAGGGGTTTTGTCGTTGATTACTAGTAAGCTGTCAAAGCTCAAATTAGCGTACAAAAAACTTGATATGTTCCGCTTCAAGCATTCATAGAATAATTCTAATAATGCCGTTGATAAGGTGTTTTGAACGAGTATAGAAACAGAAGAGGATACTGCTAATTGATGCCATATATCTTTGACAAACTCCAAGCATATAATTAATTTGGAAAATGAAATTGAGTCCCCAGAGAAGATACAATAGTTGAATGAATTGTTGAGAAAATTTGCTTTATACAGATCAAGAAGTTTGGTAAAGTGTTCATTCGAAGGAGTTATGTTGTTTAGCAAATACCATATCTTTCTTGAAAATTTATTAATTTTTAGTTCAAGAGATCCATTAAATAAGAGCGAACTAGTGACGCGATAATTATTGGCAATGTCAAAGCAATGGATGGCAATAACTAAGGCAGATATACCATCATTTCGTATATTATTGAGACTTTTGGCCAAGTAGTTGGAGATGAGATGGTTGACCAAAAAATCTGTTAGTGCTTTTCTGACTTTGAATGAGCGCACTTTGGTGGACAACAAGTTTATTACTTTTACAATTAGGCTTGTTATAAGGCTATTCAAAGGTGTATTTGCAAACTTGAAGAATTTAATCAAGTTGGTAATGAGGACCTTGTAGCGAGGAAACTGTGGTGAAGTGCTGATTAGATTCTGTTGCTGTTGCTGTTGCTGTTGCTGTTGCTGTTGCTGTTGCTGTTGCTGTGGGTTTTGCTGTCGCTGTTTTTGTTGAACCAATGATTGGGCAACCAGTTTTTGTCCATTGAAAACATCGTTGATTAATATATTGGGCTGGTTGACACAAACTACATCTATTGCCTTGATGCAATTGAATACTCCGTGATCTATTTCAGGTGGCGTTCCCAGTTGCTGCTGATGATGTTTGACGTTTAATTGAGACAAGTGAGGAATCAATCCAGACTGGATCAACGCATCTAATATGGACACATTGTTGCTCAAATCTTTGTCTAAGAAGCTCTGGTCTTGTAAGATGCTTTCCGAGAGTTTGTTAATGAGCTTGAATGGATCTTTAGCCATACTTCATGCTTTATGCTTGGTGGTTAGTTGTTGATTGGCGATTTATGCTAGCGCTTAGATCAAGGGCATCATCGCGTTTTGAATTTTTTTTTAATTTATATTTATTTATTATTATTATTTTTTTTTTCTGCGTTGCGTGTTTACGATCTTACTGAATGGCAGCGGAAGAGGCTCTACGTGCGCATATCTCAAAGACGTTACTCTGGATGATCAGCTAAGGTTGGTCTCTCGAGATTCATCATCATATTTAACATTCTAAGTTACGATTCTATTTCTTGGTATGATTTTTTGTGGAATAACAGCACAAGTCATAGCGTTGAATTAGAATCTCGTGAAATCAATTACCGCGCACGTGAACAAACTCAGAACAATCGATATATGCAGCAGATCAAAGAGAGAAAAAAAATTACTGGAGAGAGGAGGCTCGGGCCATATTATTATGGTTATTATGGGCTTTTGATTAGCTGGGCCAAGCCTCCAATTATAGAAAGAAAAAAAAAAAAAAAAAAATATAGCACACAAATAATCCATCCGATAATGAGCAGCAAGATAGATAAGGATGAGCTTCGCCGATTCCATAACTACTTGGTGCAATGCAAGAACATCATTGTGCTTATAGGCTCGGGACTATCTGCCTCATCGGGGCTAGAAACGTTTCAACATAGCAGTGGTTTTTGGCGAGAGTTCCATTCCATTGATGTGTCTACCCCCGATGCATTTTTAGATAATCCGGGGCTCGTATGGCAGTTTTATTCTTGGAGGAGACGAAAGGCTTTGAAAGCTAAACCGAACAAGGGACATTATGCCATAGCTGAGCTAGCCGCAAGATTCAATAACAACAATCGTGATCACGGCAAAAAGAAGCAGTGTTTGACAATCAACCAAAACGTGGACGGCCTCAATGTAAGAGCGGGCCACGATAAGCGAAACTTGCTTGAATTGCATGGTAATTTGTTTTCGTTGAAATGTACTGATTTTTTTTGCAACTACACTGAGAGTAACAATTTTGAGCACCCATTAACTAAAGCATTGCAAGTGTATGACAGTGACAATGAGAGCGGCAATAATGATTATGACGATGATGACGGCAGTGACGACCAATTAAAGAATAATTCACATGATCACGATAAGAACAACAATAAGAAGAGGAAGAAACGGAAGGTGGGCGATAGCGCCAAGCAAGAAATCAACTTGAATCTAAGCAAAGACGAACTTCCCAGATGTCCAGCATGTGGCGGCCTATTACGGCCAGGAGTAATATGGTTTGGGGAATCGATACCTTTACGAACGATCGACAGAATTGACGATTTTTACCTTCAGAACAAAGTAGACTTGGTATTGGTGGTGGGCACCAGTGGACAAATGTGGCCAGCGGTAGGCTACGTGGAGCGAGCAAGGCTTCAGGGACTGAAGATTGCAGTCTTTAACACTTCGATAAACCAAGCGGAAATTGCAAAGGACAAGGACCACTGCTGGGGGTTTGAAGGGGATGCTGCTGAGACGTTGCCCCAGGCGTTGGAGCCTATTATTGGCAGAAACTATGTACCGCGCGACTATCGCAGGCGATGATAGCGATAATTGCAGCGATTGGAGCAGTTGCTTTAGAGTGATCAATGTACAGTGTATTATAGAAGAAGAGATCTGTAGCGAAAAAGGAAAAGGAAAAAGCGTACAACAGCTGCGAGAAATAAAAACTCAATGAAGCCAGCAGCAGAGCCAGCAGGGCCAGCAGAGCCAGCGGTCTTGAGATGGTCGGCGGTGGACTAAGTGATGGCGATGGTACGCACTGCGGCCGGGAGAAGCGTGCCGCTGCCTGCACAGAGATGAGGCCCCGCAGGCAGCGGCACGGACAGAGAAAACTGGAGTTTAAGGGGTTCCGGCACCCTCTTTATGAGTAGCGTTATGCATGGCGAGGCGCTACAACGCAGTCTGTAGGCCAGGTCATGCGAGATGGAGATGAGATGAAGCCGCGTATAAATAGCGAAGCTCCTCCGCCACGCGCCTGGATTGTGTTTGTTTTCCCTTTTTCTCTTCTGTTTTTTCTTTTCTCTTTCCCTTTGCTCTTCTTTTCTTCTTTCGATTCTTGAGTTCTGTTTCTCAGTTAGTATACCACTTACCAATTACCACACATACCATATATCAATCATTCACAATGGCTAAAGCCGCCGCCGCCAGTACCACCGCTTCTACCACCAAGAAATCCGATCACCCTTCCTACAAGGATATGATCAAAGAGGCCATCACCGTTTTGAAAGAACGTAAAGGCTCCAGTCGTCAAGCCATCAAGAAGTTTGTCCAAGCAAACCACAGCATTACCGCTTCCAACTTTGACTCCCAATTCAACTTAGCCTTGAGAAGAGGCGTTGAAAAAGGTGACTTTGTCCAGCCAAAAGGTCCTTCTGGTCCAGTCAAATTAGCAAAGAAAGAGCCAGTCAAGAAGACTGCTGAAAAGAAGGACAAGGTTGCTAAGAAGCCTGCCGCTAAGAAGCCTGCTGCTAAGAAGCCAGCCGCTGCTAAGAAAACTACCAAGGCTACCACTACTGCCAAATCTGCTCCAAAGGCCACTGCCTCAAAGAAAGATAAAGTATCGAAACCTGCTGCTACTAAAAAGGCTTCTACCACCACCGCTGCCACAAAGAAAGCTGCCACTGCTACGAAGAAGGCTGCTGCTCCAAAGAAAGCTGCTGCTGCTCCAAAAAAGGCTGCCGCTAAGAAATAATCTCAGTTAAAACTTTTATCAAAGAATCCCAAACCCTCCTTTTTCTCGCGGATATTGCCCCGTCGCGCTTCACTTATTCTTTACATCCCCCTCTTTTTCCCCTCCCTCACGCTCATCCTCTTCGTTGTGCAAACAGCACTAAGCTACGTGTATTTTTAACAGAAACATAAAATTCTTTCCAAGTCAGTGTCTTATGGTATGGTTTTTTTTTATTTTTGAGAATTTTTTAATTTTTTTTTTCTATTCACATTTTTGCTTGTTTTATCTTTTTCTTCTGGTATTGTTGGTTTAATTTGATCAATCTTTTGTGTTATTTTTTTTTTTTT
>JXWR01000809.1_pt1 | contig 22978 bp, 15 predicted proteins | sample 315541 | NCBI WGS metagenome assembly JXWR01 (sample SAMN03273951, study PRJNA271842) | soil metagenome | isolation source: rice field ambient CO2 | place: India: CRRI Experimental farm Cuttack,Odisha-753006 | collected 2013-12-17
AAAAGGGGAATAAAAAGGGGAAATTGAAAATTGAAAGCACAAAAGAATTTAAGACAAAATCATAGCTCGACAGCATAAAGAAATCTCATCCTACTTCTTGCTCTCTTCGACCACCATAACATTCACCAATTCTTCCAATGGACCAAAATCCTTATCACTCACCAAATCAAATTCTTTGGAAAACAACACAAAATGTTTCAAACTAGTATTCAAATGTGTTTGTAAGCCAAGTTCTGTGATTTCTTCAAAATGGTGACAGTAAATATGAGCGTAAATTCTAAACAATCTCTTCATTATAGTTTTGGCTAATGGGAAAAATTTAGAAGGGAAGCTTGAGTTAAGCTTCACTGGGAAAACACTTTCATCATCGAAAAAGCCTTGTATCCAGTTCATCAAGTTTTCAACATAAACTGGCGCAGAAACACTTATTGGCTTTCTCAGGGCCGGGTCTTGCCACAAGTACTCGTATTCATTGGTAGCAATCATTCTTGGGCAAGTCTTTGGTGAGCAAAACTCAGTTATCGAGCCATATAGCATATTTATTTGGTTATAGAAATCAACTATATGCACAGCTAACCATTCATTCAAATCTTCATCCTTTGGTAGTTTCACTGCTTGTGCTAATGCTGAGCCAGAACCTAAAGTGGCTTCAGCAAAGTTTCTGATATCTTTATGGGACGTGATTGGATTGTTACTGCTTCCTTGATCTTGTGGATAGTAAAAATTTTTGTCCAAAAGGGAGGCTTCATTGGGAGCGGGATTATTTGCTCTTTTGAAAGCCCTGGTGGTTCTCATTGTGTGAACATTATTGCCCAAGTGTCTAGACAAGATGGGTAGTTAGTTATTGATCTCAAAAACCATCAAGATTTAACGACTCAGAAATTAGGAAATTTTTAGAAAACAACAATATGCACAGCCAATACATACAAGTTGTGAAAGAGTGACATAGCTGGTAATTATGACTTGATAATTTGGCGATAAACACAGATTAAACTTGTCTAGAGCAGAGAACTTACTTGTAAAGTGAATCAAAAAGGGCCACAGTCTCTTCGCTTTGTTTTTTTATGGCTGCTGTGTTTTTCTTTTTCTCTCGCCTGGAAGCCCCGTTCTGTTTACGTTTTTCCTCTTTTGTGTAGCTAAAAAACACAGCAAGCCATATGATTTATGCATAACAGTACGTATTTATGCGCTTCTAAATCAAGCGGTTTTGGATTCAATAGGTTTTGAAGGTATATTACAATAACCTAGAGCCTACAAGTCAGTACTAGCACATTGACAAAAATATATTCATGTCGTAAAGATCATCAAATATAACCCTAATATACACATAAAGTTACAGAACAAAATTAATATAAAAAACAAACCAATAAATAACAAGAACGAAAAGACAAAAGTATTAAAAAGTCAAAGAGAAACCACCATAAACAAAAATAAAAAAGCACATTTCATGAAATTTGCTTATAATTCTTGGGAAGCTTTTGGCTTGGTAGTCTTCTTTGGCAACAAAGTTTGGTGAATGTTTGGCAACACACCACCTTCGGCAATGGTGACATGTCCCAACAACTTGTTCAATTCTTCATCGTTTCTGATGGCCAACTGCAAGTGTCTTGGGATGATTCTGGTCTTCTTGTTGTCTCTGGCAGCGTTACCGGCCAATTCCAAGATTTCAGCAGCCAAATACTCCAAGACAGCGGTCAAGTACACTGGGGCACCAGAACCAACTCTTTGAGCGTAGTTACCTTTTCTCAAGAGTCTGTGGACTCTACCAACTGGGAAGGTCAAACCAGCTTTAGCAGATCTAGTTTGGGAAGCTTTTTGAGCAGAACCTGCTTTACCACCTTTACCGCCGGACATTGTGTAGTATTATTTGTGTGTGTGAGTGAGTTGAAGAGTATGAGGGAAGTTGTTCACAAAGAAGTGAGTAGTAGAATAACCAGAAAGAGAGTTGAGGAAGAGAAAAGAAAGAGAGAGGGAAAGAAGGGAAATGTAGAAAGTGGAAAACACACAACGTGGAGGGGGGATAGACAGGGGATTATATAACTTCTGGGAGATGAAGACCAGTCACGGTGGGCAAACGCCGTGGGCCAATGAGAGAACTTGCTAGTCTGCGGTGGCAACAGACACAAGTACACGCTTGGGCTTTTGCTGGTGTGCTGTTCCAGAAAAGTGGGCAAACAGCAGGAAATCAGGGCAGGGGATGGACTGTGCCGGGCCCTGCGCGCAGTGGCAGTAGGCGCTGGCACGGTGTCTGGGGCCTGTTTTTCAGCACATTTCGACGTTTGGCACAGCGACAGCGAGTTTTGCAGTTTTTATGTGCTCAGGTCGGACCATTCCCAAAACGGAAGGCGGGCGGCCGCTGCGTTGCGATCGCTTCATTTTTTTTCGTACTTAAGCGCAGCAGGCCCCAGACAGAAAGCTGAGAAGCTGATTTCTTGTTTCTTGTTTTTTTTTTGTTTTATTATTTTATCTGGTTTTGTTAGACAACACTCTGTATTGTTAGCATCTATACTTATCCACATACACACTCACACTCACAATGGCCCCAAAAGCAGAAAAGAAACCAGCCTCTAAGGCTCCAGCTTCCAAGAAGCCAGCTGCCGCTAAAAAGACCGCCGCTGCCCCATCCGAAGGCGGCAAGAAGAAGTACAAGGCCAGAAAAGAGTCTTACAACACCTACATCTACAAGGTGTTGAAGCAAACACATCCAGATACCGGTATCTCCAAGAAAGCCATCTCTATCATGAACTCTTTTGTCAACGATATCTTTGAAAGAATTGCTTCCGAAGCTTCCAAGTTGGCTGCTTACAACAGAAAGTCCACCATTTCTGCCAGAGAAATCCAAACTGCTGTCAGATTGATCTTGCCTGGTGAATTGGCCAAGCACGCTGTTTCCGAAGGTACTCGTGCTGTTACCAAATACTCTTCTGCTGCTTAAGCTTAAAGTCTCTGGATGAGATGATTTTTGGTTTGATTTTATTTCTTTGTTGTGCTTTTAGTATATCTTTTTGTAACGTTTTTTTCTCTTGATGCTCAGTTTCTGGTACCTTTTCATGCTTTGTCTCTTTTTATTATTATCGCTATTCGATTATGTATATTAGTCTAATTTAATGGGTTTATACTGTACGTTTTGGCTGTAAGTTGATCTTAGAATAGCATAATGATTGCCAAAAAGACGCGTCGCGCGTCGTGTTTATATACCAAATAGAGCGCCCCACATTTTTTTTCTGCCTTGTTCGTTATATCCCTTATTTTATTACTCTATTCCTCTATTAAATGCTATCAAACTTACTTTACTATTACAAGCAGATGTTTTGCAAATAGGGGCAAAATATGCTAAGTGGGATAAAAGAAAAAATTACCAGTCACTTATGTGTAATTTTATTCTGATCCATTCTTGTTGCTGAGCGCTAATCAAGTACAGTATACGTCACAATTATATAGCATCAAAATTTTTTTCCTATAGTCAAATAAATTTGTACATTTGATTATTTTACAATACTAGCAGCAGAGTAAAATAGAAACGTTGATGGTGTATACTAACGTCAGAAATTTACAAGATTTATGTATATGGCGTAAAGAATTGAGATTTGCATTCTGGAGGGTGTGTTTTTTTTCAGCATGTGTGTATGTTCACCCCCTCTTTTCCTCATATATTATGCTTTTGCCTTGATGAATACTATAGGTCATATTGACAACTTGAGATGTCATGGCATGTCACCGCAGCCCATACTATTAGTGATGCTATCTATTTAGATAACTGAAAGACTTTCTCTTTTGGGGCTATTCATTAAGCGATAAAAAAATTTCAACCGGCTAGGATAACTTTCAACTTCTCTTGATTTCCTATATATTTTGGTTAAATAGGTTTTACACAATACTTTCATATCTTTTCATATCATTTCTTTTCTTGTCTTTGATAACCATATAGCGTTACTTTCTTTCAAACATAGGATCTATAAGACGAAGAACTAAAGCGAGTACCAAGCAATTATTTTCTCATTTTCTCAAAATGAAAGCACTTTACAACGAATCAAAGCTCACGATGGTGGCATTTATCTCAACATTTATCACACTTGCAGAAGCCAACTTTTTCTGGTCTTCTTCGCCTTCAACTTCCTCATCCAACAAAAAGCCAAATGATTTGAGAGATTTGCAAATAGTGGACTTCAGCGACCGCAAACATAATGTAGCCAATAGCACAAATCAAGACTACAGCCAGCACAAATCAAAATCGGTACCACAACTAGACGCCATAGACAAAATTATAGCCAAATACAAACGACTCTCCCAGCAACAATTCCAAAACTTAATTGAAACTTCTTCTTTTTCAGTCGACGACTTTCTCAGCAATGGTGACATGTCTAGCAACGGCCAAGATGGGTCATTATCAATGTCAACAATTTCCGAAAATTGTATAACTAGGGTACTTTTACCAGTTTGGGAACAATGCATCTTTCAGCACCAGCTGCAAGATAACAATAATGTTAACTATGATGGCGATATAGGGACAGAGGGGTTCAGTGATGAAATGAAGTCAAGGATAGCTGCTAGTTTGGCAGTTTGTCAACTTGAAGCTAATGGGGTTGGGTATCCTGACGCATGTCTGTTTGTGGTGGATAAAAATTATGATGTCAGCAGCAACAACGACCAAAGTTATCAAAGTGCCTACAGCTCTTACTATTCAAGCGGTAACAACAACAACAATAACCATAAAGATGAAATGCTGAATTGTATAACTTCCCTCTTTAGGACCCCACAGCATTGGACCACCTTTGACCTGTGTTACAAACTAGTAAACTTGGGCTGCATGCAGCAATCATGGCAATTTGAAAATTTGAAAATTATCGAACTACATACCAACATTACTTCGCATTATCATCTCATGTATGGTGAACTTCTAGCTAACATGCATCAATATGATGAAATGCGACAAGAAGTGGTGGCGATGGTTAAGAGGAAACTTGACTTAGAATTGAAGGATTATATTGGAGAGGCAAAGTTTGAAGTTGAAGAGATGATAAAATCAGCCAAAGAGGCTGCCAAGGTGCATATGACGAATATGGAAGATATGGCAGCTGAGGAAGAGAGTAGGATGTTAGTGATGCAGCAACAACAGCAAAGACAACGGGAGCAAGATTTAGCGGATGCGAGAATGATACAATACCAAATGTCCCAATTGACTCAGTTTTGGCAAACACAGGTGACGAGCTTCAAAAAAGAATTAGATGATGTGTTATTCGAAAGAAAGATAGCAATTATTCAACAATTCAATATGAATTCGATGTTTTTGAATGGATCAGTGGGGCGACTAATGATACAAGTTGAAGAAGTTAGGGAATTGTTGCGAAACGATAGCATGAAGATAGAAGAGGCTCTTATGGGTGCATTGCAGAGAGCTACCGAAGTGGATAGAAAATTGGAGAAAGTTGAAGGGGTGTTACAGAAATTTAAAGTGTTTGGGTATTTGATGTCGCTGCTGGGATTGCCGTTACTGCTGAACATTTCAGTATTTCTGTTTCTTTACAAACTAGTGCTGATTTTGGTGTTAGGGTATTGGTTGACAGTTTATTTGGAGAAGAGAGTTGTTTTGACCGTAGGTAGGTGGTTAATGTCGTTTATGGTCATGAGGGTCATATTGGCGGCATTGGTGGGGTTTGCTGTTGGTAAAGTGTTGGTTCATTGGCAAATGCTAAAGTTATTGGCGTAAAGGGGAATGGGAAATGGCGAGTCGCCATTTATGTTGAAATTTGGGTCTGCATGTACACTTATAACTATGTGTATGTTCGGTATCTTCTCTCTCTGTTCCTCTTCTCTTCTTCTCTTCTATTCTGTTATGTGTTCTGATTACTTCTTTTTTCCTTTTTTTCACTTTAGCTCCACCTTTACTAAGCCCAACCCTAAACTATCTATATTAATAACAGGATAATATGGTAAGTGGCCCTAAATCCTTGTCCTACATTATGGTTTAATTTTTCGAAATATTCTAGGTTTTTCTTCTTAGTTTCCTTTTTGTATTATGTATTTAATTTTCTTGCTTTCGTGGTTTTTTATTGGTTGATAAAATTTCTCTTGAGCTTACAAACTCAAAAACTTATAAACTTAGAAATTAAAAGCAAGCCCAATGGATGACTGACAATTAAGTAGCACCCCTTTTGTTGCGGCCCAATTGGTTTGTCCAAATATATATATATATATATACATATATGTAGAAACCCTAATAAGTAAAGATAATGAATACTCATCTTTTCAAAATAAAAAAATCAGGGGGCTAGATAAAAAATAGAAACATGCAAAACAAAATAATACAGATTGACTATAATAATATTTCATTATGAAGCAGAATAAACTGTAAATTGTAGAACAAAATCAAATACATAAACTTTGACGCAAACACAAACCAAATGTAGAAAAAAAAAATAATACACAGAAAAATCACAAAAGATTACAGACAAGTGTACGCAAAAATACAAACAAATAGCAAAAAAACAAGAAAGAAAGAGGAGAGAAAAAAGAAAGCTCTGATAAACCCTAGCAGAAAATATGAAATGAAAGAAATAAAAGAATTAAAAGAAATAAAATCCAAGAAAATTAGACAAGAGAAGACAAGAGTTAAAAAAGATAAAAAGTCAAGAATTCAAAGAATAAAAGCCCAAAAAGATTTGAAAGTGTAAATAGAAGTAAAAGTACAACGCATAAAAGCATCAAAAAGCACCAACCACAACAACCTCAACCCTGACCTCTTAGTAGCCAAAAAAACGTCAATATAGCAAAGATAGAAATAACAAGTAGCAAAAATTAGCAAAAACCAAATACATGAAAAAACCAAGAAAACACAAATAATTAAAGAATCAAACATTTGAACATTTGAAGAGCTGAAGAACAAAAGAAAAATGAAAAGAAAAAAAAAAAGGCAAAAAACGCTTTTGGAAATTTCAAGTATTTCAAACCAAGTTCAAACCAAGCCATTAAAGGCCCGGCCTCTTTGGCCTTCTTATTCCTGTTCTTCTTCTTCAGTTTCGTCTTCTCCATTTTCTTGTCTTTCTAAGTTATCATCCCCCATTAATTGCCCATGATTATCATGAACAACGGTTTTCTCCCTCAACTTCATGTTTATGTTCATCTCGAACTTACTGGCTGTAGGGCGTCCCTGTTCTTGCTCTTCTTGTTCTTGTTCTTCTTCCTCAGTCTCATCAGTCTCATCATCTTTTGCAAGCACCCTAGAAGATAAGTTCAAACTGGCATCTCTGTCTCTAATTATGCTGTCGTTACTGTTACTTATTCTTTCAATGCTACTTAGTCTGCTCTCGCTGCTCCCACTATTACCATTGCCATTTCTGAGCAGTCTATCTGGGGTAATCATACGGCTGATATCGTGGTGGTTATTATGATGATTGGTATGGGCAATATCGTTGATGTTATTGCTTATATAACTATCAATGTTATCCTTCATAGCACCATTTACACTAATGTTATTGACATTAGTAATATTGATATTGTTCATAGTGTTGTTATTGCCCCGCTTAGCACAAGGTGAAGGACTTAAAAAATTGACGTAATCGCTCATATTAAACTTTGGCGTTCTAATCACAGTTGCTGGTAAGTTACCATTGCCACTATTGAAAACACTACCAGATTGCATTTTTGGGGTCGTTAGGCCGATAGCATTTGCATTTGCATTTGCATGTTTGGTGTTTTTCCCAACAGTGTTTTGACCAATTGTTGCGTGCGTTGTTGATGGCGTGCTTGGCATTATTCCATGCTCAATGGAGGTGTTTGGAGTATGTGCGATGGAGTGTGGGTTAGAGTAAGAATATGGGGAGCTGAACAGTTTGGAAAACTGTGGGGTTGCAGGAATGCTCAAATTGTTGCTGTTGGCATTGTTATTACCAGTACTATTGACATTATTATTGTGAGAGGAAAATTCATGATACGATTTGGAAACACGGACTGGAGAAGACATAAACTGGTTGAAGTTTGGTGAACTTGGGAAGCTGGTGTTACTAGAATGATGATGTGCTTTGGTGTATGGGGATGGGGAAGTGGCTAGATACATCAATAAATTGGCACCTTCGTCATCTCCGTTGCCGTTGCCGTTGCCACTACCTGGAGTAGTTACTGCTCGGCCATGATTATGACTATGGCTGGAGAAATTTCTTGTAATTTTTGCCTTTGGAGTAGAAAGTACCGACGACGGTGGTTGGTTGTAGTTAGTGGCAGGAGAAGCAGTAGAAGTGGCTTGCTGTTTTGGTTTGGTGATGCCGGTTGCAGTCCCAGCCATCATATCGTCCAATGATTCGTACTTGTAATTTTTTTTCGAACTTAAAGGAGTAAGTTTACCAATACTGGCAGCCAGTTCAGCAACAGAGATTGTAGGGCTGGCATACTTATTTGCACCATTACCGGTATTGGTATAAGCTGGGTGATGATTTAAACGGCTTGCTGTCTTTGGAGTGGAGACGGTAGAGGAGAATGGAGATGATGGAGGAAGTGCCAGTATCGAAGGAGCAAAATTTTTTCTTGATGGTTTTGGTTTGCTAAAATTATTGGAAGAAATAGGAGATTGCTGATAGTAGTGGGCATATCTTTTGTGAGGACTTCTTCTTGGCAATTTGGAAACAGAGTAACTATGATAAATGCGAGGATCTCTGCTGGTTCTATTCGTAGTAGATTCATGCGGATTGTTAATTTTGTTGTTTATTGCTGAAAGTTTTGACTTTAACCGAGATGAAAGTTTAGCGATTTCAATTTTTTTCAAGAGCTGAGCTTCGAATGGTGAGACTGGGTGGTTGAGTTGTTGTTGGTGAGAGTGTGGTTGCTCATGTTGGTGTTGCTGGTGGTTGTGCAGCAGCAGATGCTGGTGGTGATGGTCCATGGACGTGGTAGACATTGCAATGTTGGATGCTGAGTTAAGCTAGACACGTAACCTGCTGGAGGTAAAAAATATGCTGCTGTTGCTGGGGGTGATGGTAACAAAAGGGGAAAAGAAGTGGGTAGAAAGGAGGAAGGAGGAAAGAAAAGGAGCAAGAATGGAAGGTGTTGTAAAGGAATGGGAAGGTGTGGGAATGCAAGTGGAAGACTAGTCTCTTTTTTTTTTAGAAAAAAAAAATTATCATAATATTTGGTGTTTGGCGTGTGCCATGTGAGAATGGGAGAGGAGTGAGTGTGTACAGTGTGCTATTGGTGTGTTGGATGGTGCTGTTCCCTGTGCAAAGTGGATTGTGCTAGACGGTATTTCCACATTGGGAACACAACAACACGAAAAATAATAATAATAATTTTATTTTAATATTTTCAATTTTTTTAATTTTAATTTTTTTAATTTCTATTTGATACGCGTAGGGGGTGCGGGATTTCAGGGGTGTGTTACATTGCTATCAACACACTATAATATAATACAGACAGTATAATGCAACATAACTACAGCCAATCCACAACCAATACACAACCAATCCACAACGTAGAAGCACTCCTCGCCCTTACTCTGCTGCTTTCTCTGACACCGTGACAGCACGCCGGGTTTTAACAGACTGCACTCTCCCATTGGCTGTAGTCTCGGTAGACTGCCACTGCAACACACAAGATACTTTGGTACACAAAACCGCACTACATCACTGCCCACCACTTGTTGCAGCCTCTCTTTAGCTCACCACATCCACTGGATACCCTTCGCGTAGTCTCTGTAGCATAGTCCCCTAGCTGAATGCAAGTCTCTTGCCTTCGTCCAGACACAAAACTCCATAGTCCTCTTTCTGACAGCGTGCACTGCTAAACTATCTTTCGGGTTATCACAATCCAAGGAGCTTTTCTGCATCATAGTATCCTTCCCAGATACACTCCTTCAACATAATACAAATCGCATACTCTCCATCTTACCAACCCACAGGACAACCATGGCGGCTATTGTCCCCGTTGGAGTAGTGCTGCTTGTTGGTTCATTCACTTTCGCCTCTATTGCCAAATACTATAGGCGCAAATACGAACGCACCTCACTTGAATCATACCCAATTCTCTCATTGTCCAATGACACTTCCTACCTTAGCACTCTGTTCCTCTCCAACGACATTACACTACAGCAAGAAAACCAACAGCAGCAGCAGCAGCAGCAGCCACAGGACAAGTCTTATTCAAAGTTCTTTGTCCATGATGAAAATGAAAGGCAGGTATATTATATCGAAAAGGACAAGTTTCTTCATAATGTCTGGTTTTTCGTTGATTCAAATTCCAAAACCACACTATGGACTATAAACTTGCTTAAAAAAAAGAGTGCTACAAAACCCACGGCTGACACAACATCTTATGCGATTCAAAACAACAATAACAATAACAATAATGACCCCACTGAAGAACAACAGCCCAGTATGAAGTTTCTCAAATATTCCACTACCAATCCTAAGTACGATAGTTTCCAAATTCTCAATCGAGAAGAGCAAAACCAGCAAATATTACAACCCTCACAACCCACACCACCAAGCATAGAATACAGATGGCTGTTCAACTCAAAATACTTGGAGAAAATTGATTTCCAGCAAATTGATCCATTGGTGAAGAAACCGATCCACAAGAGAATCGCATTAGCGGTCAATTTAGGTAGCACCGCTCCTGCTAAAAAGAAAAAGACATTTAACTATGAACTCATTTACAACCACAAAGAAATCGCCCCAGAAACATTAGTTTTGAGTGCATTTCTCTCCATATTGACACAATGGAAAAAAGTAACCAAGTGCGATAAAGCACTAAAGGAAAAAGTAGAACTTTGGAATTTGAATAGGCGCAAACCTTTTAATGTTGAGGAAACGACCGATAACCAACAGCAGCCGGAACAACAACAACAACAACAAGAAACATCACCATCAATAGCTGCTGCTAATGCAGCATTAGCACTAAGCGCCCCAACTATAAACGCCCATACTGAAGTACAAACAATACCAAAAGCATCAAAATATAGTACCAGTTCCAAAATTAAGCCTGTGGTATTGGATTTGAAAAGCTACGAACGTCATTCCTATATTAATAGACACGGTAGTGGTAGTCATAATTACCGTCATAGTGGTGGCGGTGGCCAACATCGGGCTATTCATCAAAGTTTGAGACAAAGAACCAATTACTATATCAATAAGGCAAATCAGAAAATAGCTAAGTTTTTAGATAATGAAGTGAGTGGTTGAATGAAGGGCGTGTTTTCTCATTCTGTAAGATAGTAGATTGATTCCTGGGAATGTTTTCAACCGTTAGCAAGGAGAACAGGCCCTAAGCTTTGCTGTCTTTAAAATATTATATTTCAACCATAGCTTTCTTCAAGAAACATTTTATACAGAAACAAGATAACCGGGGCTGGAACCGATTGTCGTACTGCTGACAATATATATGATATACCTCAAATTGAGACAAGGTTACTAGGTCATTTACATACTTTAATACCTACCCAGTCTAAGACTTGGCTTCCTGTTTAGTACTTTTTAGATAGTTTTTCACATGGTCAAGAATTCAAGCTAGTTTGTTCCCACTTAATAACTTATATACTCACTAAAGTCATTAGCTCGGCGAACGAGAATCAGGTTATTCCACATACTACCTCACTGAGTGCAACCTCTCACAAAGGATTGGTTAGCAGACTTTTAATTTTCTTTAGTGGAGTCTTTAGTGAAGTAACCATGTCTTGCGTCAGTTCAGGTTGATGTTGGTGTAGCCCAGTGTCCTCAGCCATGACGCATGTACCATTGAAGCGGACATTATCCGAGTTTTGTATTTTCTTATTTTCTTAACTTTTTTCAGCGATGAGCGAGTGACAAGAGCGAAGAGGAAGAGAAAGATGACACTGCAGCGAAAAAAATATTTGCACCATCACTAGCTAAATTGCAACAACCAAATAATCAACCTACCAAGAACTCTTTATCTTTTTGGGGTCTTGTCTTTTCTAAAAAGAAGTGCAATGTCTAATAACAGCGAGAAAGAAGCGCCGGTGCCGGTGCCGGTGCCGGTGCCAACATTGTCTCCACGGTCAGAATCAACCCCAGATGCTCAAATTCAACAACCATCTCCAAGCCCAAAAGAGACCAAAAATAACACTGGGCTCCCTGAATTAACTCTCAAAAATCTCTTTTTTGACCTCCTTAGTGGCCTCAACTTCATCCTAAACAACCCTCAAGCAACCCCCTTCTACTATCTCTTCTCCATAATCATTGAACTGGTCCTTTGCAAAATAATCATCCACAGAATCCCTTACACCGAAATTGATTTCTCCACATACATGCAGCAGATCCAACTTATTAAAGATGGAGAATTGAATTATGCGAATGTGTATGGCGATTCAGGTCCTATTGTTTATCCGGGAGGCTATGTGCTTGTCTACTCTTTGATTGAGTCGGTTTATCGTAGTGATGGGCTTAGGTTTGTTCAGAAGGGATTTGGGTGGTTATTGACGGGGACGGTATTGGTTTATGCTATTGTTTGTGAGTTGGCCAATGGGGATGCTAATGGTGCTGCTGAAAAGGAGAATAACAAGGATTATAAAATCAATGAAAATAAGAATAAGAATAAGAATAGCGGCAGCCTTGATGATGATGAGAAAGATGTTACTACTAAAAAGCCAGGACAAAAGTTATTATTCAAAAAACCTTGGGTTTTCGCATTACTACTCCTTAGCAAAAGAATCCACTCGATATATCTTCTTAGACTATTTAATGATTGTTTTGTCACATTTTCTGTGGCCATAACCATCCTATTACTTCAATTAGCCACCAAAGTGACTTCCAAATCATCTAAAACTTCATCATCAAAATGGCCAAAACATGCATTATTGTTCACCGCTACATCTGTCTTTTCTTTCTCCGTCTCTATCAAAATGAACAGTTTACTATTAGCTCCTGGCTTCTACTTCATTCTCTACTTGTTCAACGACGGCAACTTGGTTCTTCTATCGCTACATTTTCTAACCACAGTCCTAGTGCAAGTGGCCGTTGCTTGGCCATTTTTGCAGCTCGGCGACTGGTACGGTTTGACAGCTCGACAGATTCGAGCTAGTTACTTAAGCAATGCATTTGATTTCTCGAGAAAGTTCATGTATAAGTGGACTATCAACTGGAGGTTTTTGCCAGAGGAGGTTTTCCTCGGTGAGGGGTTCCATCGGTTATTGTTGGGGTTGCAGGTTGGGTTGTTGGTGGTTTTTGCGTTGACTAGATGGTGTGGTACTACTGTTACAACGACAACTCCAAGTAGCGATGGCGCTAAGAGCACTGACATTGTTGGCCCTTGCAGAGCATCCACAGCATTTAAAATGTTGAAAAAGTCGTTGCTTAATACGGTAAGTGTCAGTTCAGGTTTTAGACCTTTGAATCCAGCATTCGAGTCAAGCCAATACCTTACGCCCGCATATATTCTTTATGTCCTTTCAACCTCAAACTTAGTCGGCATCCTATGCTCAAGATCGTTACATTATCAATTCCTATCATGGTACTATTTTCAACTACCTTTTCTTTACAGCATTTCTGGATGGGATGATATTACTGTAAATTTAAAAATCTTTGGTAAAAAGGGCGATGTAGTGAATAGATATCTTGGACAAGGTTTGTCATTGGTGATAATATGCGGATGGCATGTTTTGCATGAGTTGTGCTGGTGTACTTATCCTTCTAGTTGGTTGAGTTCGCTATGCTTGGTGGGGTTGTTGGTGGGGTTGTTGGGGTCGGTTTGGTATAATGATTTTTTTGAAAATTTTTCGATGGTTAAGTTTTTTGATGAGAAGTCAGAAGAAGAAGTGAAGAAAGAAAAGTGATGTGGTCTGTAACGTACATGCTTTACGGTTTTGCAACTTTTCTCTCTTTGCGGCTTTCGATGTATGCTGTACAATTATTGTATAATGCTGTCATCTTAACCTCTTAGGATCTCAAATTTTTCTTATTTCCACTGTATCTTTTACTCGCCATTTTGATCGTTTTGATATGAATTTTTGTTTCAGTTTTAACTTCAATTAACTATTCACTTTTCGATTTTATTTCTCATCATCTTAGTTTTTTGATTTTTTTTTCTTCCTTTTTTCTCTCTTCATTCAGTTAATAAAATTATTTTGTGCTCAGCTACACTTACCCATGTCATCATTTTTTTCTGTATAATAGTAATTCCTGACTCTATACTATTATTCCATTTGCAGCGTTTGCAGCATGATAGCACAAGACACCATTTACAGCTATATATATACAACATCATTTCATCAGTTATTTTCATATTTTTTAAAAAAAATAAAAAAAAATATGGCTTTCTTATTATTGTTATGTATGACACTTTACCTAATTTCTCCTTGTCATCTATAACATGCTTTATTTAACGTTTATAAAGTTTTGGTTTCAGTTTAATGACTAAATCATTTACCAGTTTGTTCATTTATGTATTTATTCATTCAGTTACTTATAGCATATAAAAAAAATTGATAGATAATAAAAATAAAACAAAAACTAGGAGTACAAATTGTAAGAAAATCTATATAATTTGTCCAAATTAACTACTCCTATACACCCGCATCTTCTTCCTCTTCACTGGAATCCTCATCTTTCACTTCCACCCGCCAATGTGCTCCTTTTTAAACATCATTAATGTCATTGTTATCATCATCATTTAAGTCTATCAAAGCATCATTATTAATAGATTTCTTATCCTCATTGTCATGATCATTCTTGTCATCGTTAGGCAGCGTTCCTTTTCTTTCCAATCCCGATTTTACCTCCGCAACATTTTTTCCGTCTTCATTTAACGTATTATTGCTTTGATTGCTTTGATTGCGGTTGAGGTTCAATTCAGTTTGTTCATGCTCAACGCTACCTAACTCTTCTTCTTTTGGGTAACTCTGATTTTCGTCATGATAATAGTCTTGAGTGACTGATTCTGCATCTGAGTCAATATTGCTGCTGTCATTAACAATATTTTTGTTTAAGTTGTTTGAAGAGAATGAGGTTTGGGTGCTTGTTCTTGATTTTATCTTAGGAGGAGAAGGAGGAGTTCTACCATCAGTAGCAGAAGCAGCAGCATGAGAAAGAGAACCACTTGAATCGTTCAATGTATCAGGGGTAGTGTTTTTAGTCACCTTTGCTACTTCTTCAACTCCAGCAACACTGACAACTTTTTCATCTTCCTCACTTACATTTTCTTTCGTAGAGTTCTCACTGTTGGTCTTCTTTAGCGACGTTAGTGTTGGCGTTGATGACTTCTTTCCATTTTTCAATGACTCCGCGCTAGTGCCAGTAGTCTCCCATACATCAGCAACATAAATAACATATTTGCCATCCGCATCACTACCATCGCCATCGCTATTGCCAGATCCACTTGTTGATTTTTTCGACGTCTCAACTTTTTTCATTGCTGAAGTTGGCAATCTTCTACCTTTGGCTCCCTTTACTCTTGATCTTCTTACATCATTAAGCTTTTTTGGTTCTGCCTTGACTTCGTCATCGTTGTCGATGGTGGAGGCGTCATTTTCTGGAATGCTGGATGGTCGAGATAATCTTCCTGGGAAAATACCACCTGGTGGAGCCATCCCAGGTAATGCAAAACCTCCATATAAACCACTTAAATTTTTAGCAATTTCTGATCTTTTACTGCTTGCTGTTGTACTGCTAGTACTTTTTTCTTCATCGTTACTGGCGCTGTCATTCGAAGCAGCACTGTTTTTTCTGCTTAGTGGTTCAGGAGTGAATCTTTTCGGCGGTGGTGGCGCCTGATGAAATTGTTGTTGATGTTGATGTTGTTGTTGATTTAACATGTTTTGAAAAGCAAGGATTTTAGAGGATGGTTTTTTTGGTACTACTGGAGGTGGTTTCTTTTTTACTGGTGGTGTAGGTTCATTGTTATTAGTGGTGTTAGTGGCTACTGGAAATTGAGTTGGAGTAGCTGACTTGGAAGAATCAGCCGCGTTTGCTTGAGTGGTGTTTGAAGAAGTAGAGGTAGTGGTATTGATAGCAGCAGTAGCGGAAGAATCTGAGGATACCGAGGATCTATTTGGTCTTCTTGGAATCAAAGGAATTGGCTTTGAAGCAGAGGTAACAGCAGGAGCAGGAGTGTTTGTAGCGCTGGATTTTGCCGATAATGTGGGCTCTTTGCTAGCAAGAGAAGAAGCAGAAGCAGAAGCAGGGACTGGTTCTTCTGGCTTCTTCTCAGCGTCATTATTGATTTGCTTGTTGTTGCTTTTAATGCTGTTCGAGTCATTTTCACTTCCAAAATTTTCAGTATAATCCAGTGAAATACTTTCATTATTGGACACCAACGAGTTGGCAGTGCTTGCTCTTGATGGTCTTTTTGGGATCATTGGGGGAGCAGGTTTTTTACCCAATGTTGGAGATCTAATTGGCGGGGTTGGAACTGGGCTTGAGGAAGCAATTGAAGCTATTTTAGCAGATAAAATTGAGGTGGCTTCCTTTTCTTCTTCTTGTTCAGCTTTATCATCTTGAGCTTTCACGGTCTTTCCTATGCTAACAGCATCACTTGCCGGGGATTCCAACAGTTCAGCTTCATTTTCAATTTCTTTTGCAATTTCGGTTTCCGTATCCTCACCTTCACCAGACGGCAAAACATCAACTTTGGAAGTAGTTGGACTTGGAGTAATACCAGTGGTGTTTGTTACACTTTCCTGCTTGTCAATATCCTCGCTTGCTGCTGGTTTTATCGATGAGCTGTCAGATGCGTTTGACGTGGTCTTGTTTAATACTAAAGATGACAACGATGAAGCGCCAGACAGGATTCTTGGCCGATTAGCTGGCCTCTTTGGGATAGCCGGAGGCACTTTTCTAGATTCTTCTTCGGCCATTTGTGGTGATGGTTAGTTGGTGGGCTAATTGCTAGATTAAGACACTGTACCTTTAGTACCTCAGTGTCTCGATAACATTAAATTACAGTCGCTCACAATATTGAGTTTGAAGCGATGATTATTATTATTAAATCACGTGATACATACTTGCACCTCAAAGTGTCTAAAATAAAAAAATTTCACGAAGAAAAGAAAGAAAGATTATTAATAGATGAGGAATGTATCTACGCAGACACTCACTCAGTCAGACACAATATCTATAAAGCAACAAACACAATATGGCAGAAGTTGAAAAGCCAGCTGAAGTACACCGTTGCGCCGGCCCAGACTGTGGCAAAGAAACCACTTCTACTTTGAAATGTCCCGTATGCTTGAAGCAGAACATCACCTCGCCATTCTGTGGCCAGGACTGCTTCCGTCGTAATTGGGTATGTACTGATAAGTCAGTTGTATAATGTTATATATATATATTCTGCTTTGAAGAACTTCATACTAACTCTTAATAGGCCACCCATAAGTTTATACATTCTAAGGAAGGCGTAGACCATTATGATCCATTTCCAACTTACAACTACACTGGAGATTTGAGACCTTTTTACCCATTAACTCCGAGAAGAGAAGTTCCAGACACTATCAAAAAGCCAGATTATGCATTGAATGGTACGCCAAACAGTGAATTATTAGAAGCCAGATCTAATAAGATTGATCCATTCAATGAGCAAGAATTGAAAAAATATAGAACTGTGTGCAAATTGGGTAGAGAAGTGTTGGATGCTGCTGCCGCTGCGGTTAAACCGGGGGTGACTACCGATGAAATTGATGAGATTGTACACCGTGAAACAATAAAGAGAAAAGCATACCCTTCGCCACTTAATTACTACAATTTCCCAAAGAGTGTTTGTACTTCAGTGAATGAGATTATTTGTCATGGTATTCCTGACAAGAGACCATTGCAAGATGGTGATATAGTCAACCTTGATATTTCTCTTTACAAAGACGGATACCATACTGACTTAAATGAAACTTATTATGTTGGTGACAAGGCCAAAACTAATAAAGAGCTTGTGAATTTGGTAGAAACCACCAGAGAATGTTTGCAGCTTGCTATTGATTCGGTGAAGCCAGGTGTGCCATTCAGATCCTTTGGTAACATTATCGAAAAACATGCAAAGCAAAATGGCTGTCAAGTGGTGAGAACCTATTGTGGTCATGGGGTTGGTAAATATTTCCATTGCAGCCCAGAAGTGCCACATTATGCTAAGAATAAAGCTGCTGGGCTTTGCAAGCCAGGAGTGGTTTTCACCATTGAGCCAATGATTACCGCTGGTACTTTCAGAGACGTTAGATGGCCAGATGACTGGACCGCAGCTACCGCTGATGGTAAAGCTACTGCCCAGTTCGAACATACGATTTTGGTGACGGAAACTGGTGCAGAAGTGTTGAGTGCGAGATTCAAGAGTTCTCCAGGTGGACCAATAAAGAGACTCGCTTAGTTGACTTGTGTTAAAATTAGCCAGGATTTAGTGCTCTATGTTTTATGTTTATAGATCAGTCAAATGCATATAATATTTACTGAATAGTATGGCTGTAAATGAAGTATATAACAGGGGGTGTGGTGTGCTATAATTTACTAAGAGCACGCAGAAAATTATCATGACGGACTCACCCACGCGGGTCGGGAGCGCAGTGAACGGAAAGCGGAAAGCGGAAAGCGGAAAGAGTCGTCCGTCCTGCGGTTACCAGTCCGTCCTGCGGTGGACACTATTGTGGTGGACACTATTGCGGTGGCTGAAGACGAGGGGGAAGGGGGTGCGGAAAACGTCAAAGCGCACGTGCTCTCCTCCATCAACTTCCACAGCCGGGCAACTGAGGGCGCGCCCCGCGGAAAGCCCGTCAAAAAGAAGAAAAATGAAAATTAAAAAGAAGTGAGTTAGTGAGCGAGTATTCGATAGAAAAGTAAAAGTAAAACCGAAATTAGCGCCAAAGCCCTGAGTCTTATTGTCAACTTGTCACTGTCACCGTCATCCAGGTTTTTTGCAACGCGCTTACCATCGCAGCACAGGTCCAAGGCCCTTGCTATACAAATACACATTGATCTCTCTGGATATATCCATAAACAGATACGGCTCGGAATATCATCGCTACTGCCATATACACAGCGCTTCGTTGATAACCCGTGCACCACCTACCCACCCATTCAGGCCCCCAAATACTCGTGCGCCCGCGATATTCAGAGTAGCTCTGTTTTTCCATTTAGAATAAAGAAACAGCAGCACAAAATAACACTTATCCATCCTCACTCACTGCCATTACCACCGGAGGCTGTTATTTCTTCTTCCTAATCATATATATAACATCACTGTACATAAAAATACGACAATTGACGGTTTGATTCTCAACCTGTACCTGGATATACATATAATACTCTCCCGAACAACATAACAAAAATCCCTTTAGAACATCCCGAGCTCCCCAGATGTCAGAATAGGCTTTGCCGTGCAAAATCATCATCAAAAAGAAAAAAATAATATTCAAACACAGAAACTTTATCGAAATATACTCACTCTAGTAACAGTTTTCAGAGAAAAGGCATAGCATATATCCAAATCAACACAAGAAAACGATGAATAACATAAATAACTCTAATTCAAACCTCAATAACATGCCTCATGTCCGCAATGGCATCGACCAAAATGATCAAATACTTGTTACAGATTCGATCTCAAATAACCCTGATAAGCTATTGAATGCTTACATTTATGATTACTTAATAAAATCTGGCTTGGGTGCCAGCTCAAAAGCTTTTTTTGAAGAAGCTGATCTCCCCATTAGCAAAAACGGTCAACCAGTTAATAAGGCCACTTTGCCAGCAATGCTGCAGCTAGATAGTCCTCCAAAACTTGGATTAGCAATGGATTCTCCTCATGGATTTTTGCTAGAATGGTGGGAAATTTTTTGGGAAATGTTTAATGCAAAAAGTAATCGACAAGTGTCTCAAAGATCACAACTTTATTATGGTTTGGAACAACAAAAAAGGGCTAATAATTTGATGATGATGAATATGAATGCTCAACTGCATCTGATGCCTCAACTGCAGCAATTGCAGCAGCAAATTCAGCAACAGCAGTTGCACCACCACCACCAACAACAACAGCAGCAACAGCATCATCATCATCCGCTGTTTCAACAACATCAACAACAGCCTGTGCCAGTGCCGCAAACGGCTCAGCATCCTCAACAGTTTTTCAAAAATGGTAAGGCCATCAGTAATCCGTTGCTTGCTGGTGATGTTAACAAAAATTCTGGTAGTGATATGACTTTTGGTTCTGCTGGTGTTACTACCCCGCATTCACAAGTAGGAAGCCCCTTGGTAGCAAATACTCCTCTGTTACTGGCTCCTCAAGGTATGACCCTTCAACCAAATGCTTTTGTACCCCAGAAACTTCAGCAACAACAGCAACAGCAGCAGCAACAGCAACCTGTGATATTCAATCATCATCAACAGTTTAATCCACAAAATCAAGGAATGCCTCATCAAAGGTCTCCATCAATAATATCTAATGGTCAGCAAAGTATGGTTGGCAATGCTAATGCTGATCTCAACTTGTCTCCTTCCACTGTGCCCCCTAATCTTCAGCGTACCGTGATTATGCAAAATCAATTGAATAACCCAATGGGACCTCATCAATCACCTCTTAGCCAACATGGCGGTCATCCACCTCAAATTCTCAATCAACACGGCCAGCTAGTTGCTGCACCAGTGGGGATGTCTCCTCAAGCTAGAGCCGCGATTCCTGGTGGCAGCGCTGGTGCTGGTGCTGGTGCTGGTGCTGGTGCTGGTGCTGGTGCTTATTATAATAATAACATTGTGCCTGCAAGTGATAAGAAGGATGGTTTGAATGGTATGGATCCAAAAAATGATGACCAGCAACAAACAGGCTCACACCACTCTACCCCTTCTCATTTAACTCCTCTTGAACAGCACCCTACTCCGAAACAACAACAATCATTGGTAAGGTCGGGAGGGGCAGCTGATATTGGTGATTTAACTAAACCTGGTGGTCCCGGTGGGGTTCCTGGCCCAGGAGACGCAATTCCTGATGCTGCTAATTTCAATGCCAATGCCAGAAATGGCCAAATGGGTAATGGTGAAAACAATAATATAAGCATTTTGCGTGATTATCAGTTACAACTTATTATTTTAGAAAAGCAAAACAAGAAGAATTTGGAAATTTTTAAAACTGATAAAAACGATAATAATATTGCAGAATTAGGAAACGAAAATGACAAAACTGGCATGAAAGCAATTGACAATGGTAATAATAATGGAGGCAATGTTGACAATAATGGTAACAATAACAATAATAATCAAAGTACAACGGATGCTCATAATCTTAATGGTAACCGCAATTTGGGTCATCCTGATGAATTGAATAGTGCCAAAACACCGGGTACTATGCCACCTCCGCAAAATACTAAAAAGAGGTCATCACAAGTATCTTCACCAGCATTAGGCAATCAACAAATACCTGCCACTGGTGCAACGAAGAAGAGAAAACAAACAAGAAAAAAGAAGAATGCCGCTGGTTCAGAACCGTCATCGCCAGCTGATCCAATGACACCAACATTAACTCCGGGCCCAGCTCTAAAGCGCAAAGCTTCATCTACTAATGCTGCTAAAAAGCGCGATAGTAAAGCTAATGCTAAAGATGCTGCTTCTGCTGCCGGTGCTAATGCCTCTACTGCTGCTAATGGCAAAGGTGCTGCTAGTAGTAGCGGTGCTGTCCCTAATAGCAATGGTATAAATTTTGGTCCTGAACTCAATCCTACTGCTGGTAATAAAAACCATGAAGCAGATCTTCAGAAAAACCTTGCAGCTACTACTAGCTTGAATAATTCAAGTAACAATAACAATCCAAACAACCAGAATAACCAGAACAATAATAACCCTAACAATGGTAGTAATCCTGGAGCTCAGCAGGGCGGTGCAATGCGGAATAGTACTCCTAGTGCTCCTGATTTTAATTCTGATACGTTATTGGATTTTGGCAATGGGGATAACGGATTTGATATAAATTTTTATCTTGATACTGCTGATTGGAATGTCAATCATGATTTGACATGATGATAAAAAGAGGGGGATCAGGATGTTGTATCAGTTTGATTTTTTTCTATCGTAATTGTTGTTGTTATTCTTATTCTTATTATTCTTATTCTTAATCATTGTTCTTTACTTTTTCTTATTCTAATGGCCTCTGTTGTTTCTCTTCCTTAAACCCCATGTTTTTCCTAGTTCTTCCGTGTTCTATAATTTTACATTTTATGTTATTTTACTGTTATTATTGTTATGTTACATTATGTTATTATTACTGTGTTCTATCTAGTTATTCATTCATTCAGTCCTTCGACCTTTGGCTTCAAGTTTTGATATTCTCATTTCCTCCATGCCATCTCATGGCATCCCATCGCTTCATAGTATTTGTTTCACTTACTAGTTTTTTTGTCCTTTTTATTGTCATCAATATTTTCTCTTTTTTTGTGCCCTACATTTTTTACAGACTTCTTTTTGTTTTATTCCTTCGTGACCTTTTCTTTTTTTTTTTTTTTTTTTAGACAAACAACTTTTACAGAGTTTGTATATTAGTTTACCAGCTTAATGACTCAATTTTTTAGTAATTGTTTTCCTTTTTACTGTCCAAAAGACTTTTAGTCTTCTTCTCTTTCTCCTCAACTCTACAGCTTGTGGGTGTATTTTACTCTGGTTAATAAATTCTTTCGTTTTTTTTTTTCAATCCTTTATGCTCAAAGTAATTTTCGCTAAAAAGAAACAAAATTCTCATGAGTGGACTGGCGTATTTGCGTACCTGTCCGTCGTCCACCTTGATTGTAAAATTATACATTATCTTCATTGGGCAACATACAGTGACAAAAGTTTCCCTTGAATCCAAAATACATTCACCATCTGTGTGTGAAATAAACGATGATGAACGAAAAACAGAGAACATAAGAATCAGCTTGTATATCAAGATACTAGGGTCAGAAGAATAGAATATTAAAACTAGTTTTAAATCGAATTGGATCGAAGTACAACTACCCATCGTTTTTTGCTTGCCTTGCTGAAGCAACTGTAGCTACCCCCCTTCTCCATGCCAAAATTGAAAAAAAGTAGTCTAGAAAAATAAAAAATAA
>JXWR01004023.1_pt1 | contig 22932 bp, 8 predicted proteins | sample 315541 | NCBI WGS metagenome assembly JXWR01 (sample SAMN03273951, study PRJNA271842) | soil metagenome | isolation source: rice field ambient CO2 | place: India: CRRI Experimental farm Cuttack,Odisha-753006 | collected 2013-12-17
TAACTGTTTTCCCACTTACATTTCAAGCGAACCATTTAAATAGCTGCTCAACATTATTGTGAATTGTGTCATGAATACCGTACTGTGCAGTGTATGCATGCTGTGGCTCTTCCTTCACTATAGCTATAGCTGAGATCGACACTCGAGAAAATTTAGCCCTGCATGCATGCACTGATGCACCGTTTTCACAGTGTCATCATGCCAGTTTTTTTTTTTTTTGTCTTGCCAACTGCTGCCAGCCGACTCAACCGACCGAGTTGCAAAAAACGATGTAGTGAATGAATCAATCCATTGCTCGTTTGGTTTAATACGTTTGACGTTTTGGTGTTCCGATTTTTCGGCGTTATATTAATGATAATGTGGTATATTATGGCTGTAAGGACAAAAGGAAAACTGAAGCACAAAGGCTATATTTGCAAATAAGATAAGGATATATATAAAGAGAAAATACTAGTATAAAGACTTGAACTGTAAGAGTGTCTGGCACCAACAAGGAGAAAACAACAAAGTAATGGCAAACTTGTGAGATTAGGAAAGGAAAGGAAAGGAAAGGTCGTGCCAAAGAACGTGGGACCCAGTATCTTTCCAACCCCTTATTCCAAGGAAAAACCCTCTGGCAACTCTGGCTTAACATTATCTTCAACTTGAACCTTAACACTAAAAACCTTTAAATCACCACAAGTTCTCAATGCTTCATCTGCCTTTTCCAATGGAAACGTATGAGTAATCATCGAATCCACATCAATAACCTTATTAGCAATCAAATTCATAACTGCCGGCCAAGAATCATTATATCTGTTGATGAACTTGACGTCAATTTCCGCTAATGAAAGGTGCATGAATGGGAATTTGTCAATTTCAGCCTTGCCAACGCCAATTACTAATAGTGTTCCATTTCTTCTCACGACATAAGCGCCAGTGATGATAGATACTCCAACACCAGTGCACTCGAGACAAGTCACTGGCTGCTCATACTCGGAAGGGCCAAAGAGTTTACGAATTTGTTGAGCATTTTCTTGTGGTGAGAGTTTGCCGTCTACTTGATATGTCTTCACTTCAGGGACAAGTTTTTTAGCAAACTGCAACTTTTCTTGATCCAAGTCAGTGATCACCAATGGGGTGGCTCCCTGTGCTTTAGCCAAGATTAAGGTAGAGACGCCAATAGGGCCAGCACCGCAAATAAGTGCGCCTTTGCCTAGTTTGATATCTGACCGTTCAATACCATGGTATGCGACGCTGACCGGTTCCACTAATGCCCCCTGGCTGTAGGTCATTGTGTCCGGCATCTTGTGAACAAATCTGTAATCGTGAACAATAAAACGCTGCATTGTTCCTGGGTCAGGATATATGCCAATAAATCTAACGCTATCGCACAAGTTATAGTTACCATTTCTGCACAAGAAGCATTCCAAACATGGCATTTGCGGCTCAATAGCAACCCGGTCACCAACCTGAATGCCTTTGACTTTTGAGCCAATCGCTAAAACGTCACCGGCGGATTCATGGCCAATTACTCCATTGTCGAGGAATTTCATATCACCGATTTCGCCATGTCTCCAAAAATGCAAATCGGTGCCGCAGATGCCCGTGCATCGTGGATGGATTAGGACATCGTAAGGGCCTGGTTTTTTGATTTCGTTTTCTTTGAGCTCAATGGTTTGATGGTTGGTGATTTGCAATGAGGGGTTGTGGCAGCTGCAGGACATGTTAAATTGCTGTTTGTTTGTTTTTTTGTTTGTTTTTTTGGTTCAATAAGTAATGTGGCTTTGCTGTGAAAATAAAACCAACAAGAAGGGACAATATAGGGAAAAGAAAGCAAGATGTTCTTGAGGTTGAAGAGACTGACTGTTTTTTTCTTACAGTGTTTCATGGCAGAGGATAAAAAGGAAAATAAAAATTCAGAAGGAGGAGAGTATCATATTTATAGTACTAAGTAGGAGCTGCCATGGATGGCCCATGTACTGGAAAAGCTGGGGTTATTATCTCGGTGGGCTTCGGAGTATGCGGTGGAGTGTCCCGGTGGACGTCAAAATACTAAAATCTGGGGTAGTGGAGGGGGAGACATGGTGCACTACAGTTTACTTACTATATGGTACGGCAGACTAGTGCGCATGGCAGTTTGCGGGCTGTGAAGATAGGCTATGGCCTCTGGAAAAGCTTAGGAGCAATAGCTATGTAGTTTCCGTCTCCTGAACATAAAATGCTACTGAATGCCTGAGCTTATACCATCCTCGACCGCACTTTGGCGTTTCTTGGTAGACTCTTTAAGAGTTTCAAGTGTTTGTGAGATGCTCCGGGAGCATTTTCCACCACGCGTTTATACTAAGCGCACCCGTTCTCTCTCCACCCATATTTCAGCACCCGGACACCACGCTGTCCGCCCACCAGAAATTATTAGACTTTGAGCAATGGGTTATAAGGTTACGGTGGACAGTCTCCAGCCCACACCCTACCTCATCCTTTCTACAACTCAGCACTACTAAAGCCAACTTATGTAACAGTTTCACATACAAGATTCTTTTTTTTTTAATCTTCGTTTGTACTCGTAAAACATTCATAAAATAGCATAAATATAACACAAACCACGACACTTTTTTTTTTTTCAATATTTCAAATCACCAGCAATCTGGAGACTCTTTTAGATTTCAAACTCTAACTTTTTATAAATAGACTAACAAACGCTAACCTGCTTATAATTCACCAGATTTGACAATAGAGATCTTACCTTGGGTGGCACCGCTACCAGAACCCAAAGATTCAATCTTCTTGACAACATCGTAACCTTCGACGACTTCACCAAAGACAACGTGCTTACCGTCCAACCATGGGCATGGAACAGTGGTGATGAAAAATTGGGAACCGTTGGTGTTTGGACCAGCGTTAGCCATGGACAACAAACCTGGTTTGGTGTGCTTCTTGCTAAAGTTTTCATCGGCGAATTTTTCACCGTAAATGGACTTACCACCGGTACCGTTACCTCTGGTGAAGTCACCACCTTGCAACATGAATTGTGGGATAACTCTGTGGAAGTTAGAACCGGCGTAACCGTAACCTTTTTCACCAGTACAAAGGGCTCTGAAGTTTTCAGTAGTCTTTGGGACAACGTCGTTGTACAATTTGAAGACAATTCTTCCCAATGGTTGGTCTAAAGGGTGTTAGTAAAAGATCCAAAAGAAGATGTAATTGATCAATTTGTCTCAAACTATTCTTGGCTTATCAATGGCAAAAAGAAAACAATTGAGAACATATTAACCATAACGCCCTCATCATCTCAGACATCAATGCTAACATCGACTAAAGTGCTGCCTCGTCGTTTACTCAAGTCTTTTTTTTTTTTTCTCGGAAATTCACACCTGCCATTCCCATGGCCACTGCCATTGACATTGCCATTGACATTGCCGTTGACATTGCCGTTGAAAACAATTGCCAAAAATATATAGTTTCAATCATCACTTACTGTTGACGGCAGTGTCGAAGTAAACAGTGGACATTTTTGATATAATTTAAGTAGTGATAAAGTAAAAGATAAAGCTCAATTGACTTGATAGATCTTTAATATAAACCAAGAAAAGATTCAAAAAGAAGAGAGAGAGAAAAAAAACGAACAGCAACCCGCAATGGCGAACTGGGGCTACTTCGACATGTTTTATACAACGAGGAGGAGCAGGAAATTTTGCATCTTACCCGGAAACTCCCTTGTTATACTTTTTTAGCTTTTCGGATATTCTAGATCGATATTTGGTTAACCGCTGATGTAATGGGCATGGCTGTATCATTACCCGGATATATTATGATCCTTGAAGAGCAGGAACACCCCCTACCGATAGAAAAGGGGCAGTGGTTTTGCTAATAGGGGTGTGTTGGAATAAAGTTGTTGTGTTAGGAACTCTGAACATGAGGATGTGAAATCAATTTTTAATGCAACACATTGTTTTATTTGCCTACGTTTGTCTAACCAACCCCATAATATGCCCGTAATATGCAAAACATTACTTTATTATACTGTAAAAACTTTCTTTCTTTTCTTAATCTGAAACGAAAAACAACTAAACGAAAAGAAAAAAAAATACTTAAAAAAAAAAGAAGAAAAAAAAGCAAAAACAACAATAATAAAAAAAAAAATAGACGGATAAACAAGAAAAGAAAAGAAAGTGTAAGTTACTATATACAAAATTAGTTCAAAAGTCTATTGCTTTTTTATTTTTTTGCTCTTTACTCTTTGCGTTTTGTGTTTTGCGTTTTGTTATTTTTGATGATGATTCCTGCTGTTGTCAAATATACCCATAAAATTGTATTTTTAGGGAAAAGTGATTAATTACCACATACATCAACTAATTTATGCTTTTCTTGACAACATGTGCAATCAGTCGTAATTTGATTTGATTTAATTTTTTCGGGTTTCGTGCAGCCAACAGTTCTATGATCGCGCTGTTGTCAGACAAAACAAGATAACAAAAAACCATCATGCCATTATTATACCATAATATGCCAAGGCAGACAAATGCTGACTAGCTCTTTGAGAAAAGAATTGCTAGGCTTAGTTCTTGTTTTGCTGATGAAGCAATTCATTGTATTCTTCACTCAATTTAATCAATGAAACTTCACCGGATAACAATGCATCTTCAATGAATTTAGCAGCAACGGATTTCCCATTAATCAAGTTGATTGCCCCGATTAATGCAGATATCGTATCAAACAAAACCAAGTTTTCTCCACTGGTCACCGGATCACTAATCAAAGAGTTTCTAGTTCTCCAAAAGATATCTTTTTCGATCCCCGGAATATTAGCTCTAGCGAATTCAGAAATCACGTTTTTGTGTAAGATGAACTTAGATACATCGGATCCCAATACGTCAAAATTCAAGCCTTCCACAACACTAGTACTAGCAGCAATGGCGTTTGGAGCATATTTGGATATGAAGTAAACTGAAGAGATCTCTTTCAATAAATGTATACCAAAGACAGATAATTTTTCATTATATGGTTTTTTCCCATGAGCAAAAGACTTGTGAGTCAAAACTTGCAAAAGTACATCATTTGGCAAATTGGTGATATTGTATTTACTTAGAAAAGATTTCAAATTGCCAACTAAGGAATCCGCTTGTTGCAAGTCATATTTACGACCAGATGATGAAGTGAGGTAGTCTTCTGGGTTTCTTAAAGCACCGCGTACTCTAGATCCAGCTTGATAAACAATGGAACGGCGGCTCTGGCTAAAACAGTTGAAATTTGTTGAAGCGGTGGTGGCTGTTATTATTGACTTGCTGGTATGTTTGGTCAATAAAGCGGTTCTTGGTATGATTGAACTAGCCGAAAGAAGGGGTCTTAGACTGCTTAAACTGTTCATTATTGGTTTTTTAGTGTATTGTATAATTGTATGCTAAATTGAAAAGATTTGTGTATGAACAAGGGAAAATGGAATATGTGTTATTATAGATCCTGTAATAGTTTACTTTTGAATAATAATTGTCGTAAATCTCTGCTTTATTTTTTATTTTAGTTTAAATCACACCTCGTGCGCTGTATGTTTGATGATGAGAGCACAGTCCGAAATAATCTAAATTAATAAAAACCCAAATCAGGAATCACAAAACCGAATAGCAATATATTGATATGTGAGCACAAGTTTGGTTTAATATTTCAATCTTGCAGTCTATTAGTTCACTTTACTACTTTGCAATTTTTTTTTTCTTTTTTCGTCTTGATTTTTGACTTTTTTTTCCATTCGACAATTTCTATGGAAGAAAAAAATTTTTGATGCGCATGTTTGTCAGCGCTTATGTCAGCGGGCGAGTGCAAAGTGGTGTACTATAGCGCTATAGCGGTATTTGGTGCATAGAGAGGAACTGTTACGATAGCCAAACAGCCAAATAACTGAATTAAAGCTCTGAATAAACAAGAAACTTATTTTGACTAATAAAAACAGTAGGGAATGGAAAAACAAAATAAAGACAAAAATAAATCAACCAAACATAAAACGAATAATAACCAGGTTAAATAAAAAAAAAGAAGAATTAGCAAAGAAATTATTAACAATAACAACTAACAGGGAGTAGAAAGATATAAAGACAAAAACAAAGTAAAAGCAAAAAACCAGAGCAGAAAAACATAAAACAAAGATCCAATATATAGCCAAAAAATCATTAATAATAGAAATAAAACAAATTCGTTTGTAGCATTACATCATTGCGTAATCTTTTTATTTTTGAAGAGCACTTTCTATTTTTTTTTTCTTTTTTTTTTTTAATTCAAATACTCTTGAAACGTATCATTAATAATCCATTTCTTATCCGTCAACTTTGACCCTTTTTTGGAAGCAACATGCTCGAGAGTGTTCTTCACTGTAACCTTAGTATATGATGGAAATTTTTTCTTCAAAATTTCTACTAATGTGGATAATGTAAAATCGTTATTCTCATTGACCAATTGAACAAATTTTTTCAAATGATCAACTTCTGTAATAACGATTTTTGGCTTCTTTCTGGCACTTAAGCTATTGGCAACTTTCTCTTGTACTGTTTTGGAAGGAGAGGTAGTGTTGCTGTTGTTGCTGCTACCGTTGTTGTTTTCATTCTTTCTTAATTCCTTCTCCGGCGACTTAGTTTCTTTCTTTGGCAGCAAAGTTTCAGGTTTTTGCCAATAGTTCTTAAATGGATCTATTGGAAACTGTATCTGCGAATTCAAAATGTCTATTTGCATATTATCGAAAAGTTCATCATCTTCATCCGAATTTGTCTCAAATTTGTTGACATGTATGATTGGTGTCAATGTCCCTATTATAATTCTTTTATTGCTGTTGGTACCGTTAAATTTAGCATCGTTTTCTTCATCAAGGAATCCATCCATATCACTACCATCATCATTATCTTCGTCTTCATCGTCATCGTCAAGATCATCAATTTCTTCACCTTCTTCATCTTCAGGATTCCATTCAAAATCACTGTCATATTCATAATCAATCCCTTGATTTTTGTAGTACGGATCAGTCGGCGACATTATTCTCTTTTTGGAAAATGTACCACAGTATGCTGGTTTAATATTTTCGTAAAATTGCAAGAATTTGAGTGGCACTTTATGCAACATTTCGACAATTTCTGCCTCATTCAAAGTTTCCCTATTTATGGATTGAACTATGGTTTCAGCTGCCATGGTTGGTTCGTAACCTCGTTTGTGTTTATCCTGGTCTCTTGTAAGCCAACTTATGGTTGTCTCTAGCTCGTTTGTGTTTTTTGGTAGCTCGCTGAAATTCACCATAAAGGAGTCAAATAGGTTTTTGGAGCTCTCGAGTTTATCCTCGGAAAGTTTGCCAGTAGGGGCAAGATAACAGTTTGGCTTCACATAAAAATTTAAGAAAGTGTTGTCGTAGTCACTCTTTTTGTCACTAACAACTTGTGCTTTCTTTGTGACGCTGAAGAAACTTGATATTTTCAATTGCGATTTTTCTTTAGCTTTGAGCTTTTCTTGTCTTTCTTTTTCCTTTGCTTCTTTTTCTTGCTGCTTTTTTAGCTTTTCTTCTTCCTGCTTACGTTTCTTAGCCTCTTTTTCCTCTTCTAGTTTTCTTTTTTTGGCCTCCTTCTCTTCTTCAAGCTTTTTCTTTTTAGCTTCTTTTTCTTCTTCTGTCTTTCTTTTTCTAGCTTCTTTTTCTTGTTCAAGCTTCTTACGTTTGGCTTCCTTTTCCTTTTCTTGTTGCAACTTCTTTTCAAGCTTTTCTCTTTCTCTTCGGATTTTCTTGTTTTCACGTTCAAGCTTTTCAATCTCTTTCCTGTTTATTTTATCGTTTCCAGTTTTTTGTTTTTTCTCGTCTTGTTTAGTCAGCGTGGATCTTCTTTTCCTCTTTGTGCGCACTTTGTCATTTTCGCTTGGCAACTGAAAAGACTCAGATACAAATTCTGGCTCATCATCAACATTAACTCCACTGTGTTTTAAATCATTTTCTTTTGTAACTTCAGAAATACTTTCAATTTCATGCACTTGGCCAATGTTCTCATCATTATTTGGAAAGTCTTCGACGCGTAGTTCCTCGACTTCGCCCTCACTATTGTTAGTTTCCTGACTGCTAGAAACATAAGTGATATTTGACGTGTCTGGTGGCAGCGAGTTGGGTGGTGTGGCCAATGACTTTTTGCTATCTTCTAATTGTGGTTTTTGAGCGACAAGATCCTGTTTTTTCTGTCGCTGAATAGACTTTGAGAGCTCTTTAACTGGCACTGGCTCACTAATGCCATCTGACATGGAATCAGACGCCACTAGGGTACTGCTGCTAGACTTTTCAGAAGGCTCGCTGGCGCCAGGAATCGACAGAAAGGACAGAACTTGCTGGGTCATTTTAATGTTAAATTGTTCTTTCAGTCTTCCGTAATGGTAATATGCGGTTTCTTGAAGTGTTTTGACTTCTTTGTTTGAAAGCGCTGAGACTTTTAATTGGACTGTTTCTAGTTGAAACTCATTTTGCAATACACGAAAAGTCGAAAAATCAAAATCACAAGTCAAAAAATGAAAAAGAAATCAAAGAAAGACGCGATCCGGGGGTAACTTGTGATTGTGTATCGTATATTATAAGATAAACGAGGGTCTGCGCACATGACTTTTGGCACTATATAAATAAGACGCGCCGAGACAAAAACATTGTTAAAAGAAAAAGAAAAAAAAATGTCAAAAACAGAAAAATTTGGCGTTTGAAGCTCATCGCATCAATTCGATGAGGCCCATCGTAGCAAAGGAAACCAAACAAAACTATGAGTGCGCATGAGGAGGCTGATCTGGCAGAGACAGCGCCCAGCATCTTCTTAAATACTCAGATACAGTCTAATTTGGACATGTGGGAGAAAGAAGAAAGCATTGAGCGATCTTTAGTCCAGCTTAGAAAATATTCTTATAAAAATTCCAACATGCAGACTGATGCGAATCTGGTTCCTGAGTTTGCTGCTCCAACTCCGGCAATCGCAAGACTGGAGAAAACATACAAGAAACCTGCTACTAAGGATAAATTAAAAGAGTCTAAGGCAAAGAAAAAGCCTCAAAAGAGGAAAAGGAAAAAGGAAAAAGAAATAGGATCCATCTCAGGCCATTTAGCCAAAGTACACGCCAAAAGAAGTGAGCAAGAATCTATTTTGAAACTTCTTTCCGGCAAAAGAAGAAAGGTCAATGACATCATTGACCGGATTGAATCAATAGAATCCAAGGATTTTGACTCAGCTGAGGACAATGAACCAGTGGAGGAAAAAATGGTGTACACAAAAGATGAATGGTGTAATTTGTTAAAAGTAATAAGAGTCAATTTCCCGGCTCTTTCAAGAAAGTCAAAACTCTCGTTATCCAAGATCAACAAGATATACTACGAGCAATACGATAGCCAGTTTCAGCCAACTCAAGAGTCACAGCCAGAAGAAAGCTCTTCGTTATGGGCCATGGCTAGTACGTTACCTAAAACGCGATTAACTGATAGTGATTTGAAGTGGTTATATGATTTAGATGATGTTCCTGCATATGACAAACTAAATGAGAATAGTATTCTCTCTAGTGTTTCTGAAATTGGTAAAGATGATGCTGAAGAGTCCAATAACGTATTGACCTTATCTCAATTAGTCAATGAACACAAAAATGAAGTTGATGCCAACCGTCAAGTTATTGACTTGACACAACAAAGTGGTGATGATGGAAATCAAATTCCAAAAGGAAATTCTGATTCATGCGGATCAGTTCTTATCACTAATACATTCGATCCGAAACCAATAGATGTGGATGGTGCCGATGTTCAAGAAGTTTCTGAACCCGTGGATGTGGAAATGGAAGTAGAAGTGCCCAGAATTTCAACACACTCATCTGAAAAAGATGCGAGTAAGACTCCCACGTCAAAAAAAATAATTGAAATACCTTCTTCTTCTCCAAGAATATCACCTATTAAAATTTCTCCTACCAAAATTAGACAATACAAAAAAAATTTGAAAGACTATTTGAAAATTAAAAGCCCCAATGCTGAGCTTAATATCAAAGCGATTATCAGCTTCAAAGAGCAAAGTCATGCACCAAGAAGATACCCAAGCAATGCGGAATCCGTTAGATCCATTAAGTCAAGCGCATCTTTCCACAAACCTAATCATGTTGACTTACCTGGGCCCATTAAAAATTTTATTAATGAACCTGATCTTTACGAAGTTGCCTCAGTATCTGATTCTGGAGGCGAGGAGAACGAATTAATACGTTTTGTTGATGGAGAATATGAAATTCAAGTTCCTGATCAAACATCACCAGTTTTCGGTTATAAACCTACGATTTTTGGTAATGAAAATTTAAAAGCTAATGACTTGGAACACTCACAACAATACTCTCATACACTGCCCAATAACCAGCCTCAAGATCACAAATCTGCTAGTCAGATTTTAGACGATTTGTTAGACAGTGAGGATTATAACCCACAATCAAGAATAAGCAATAATAATCTTGACAGTCAAGAATATTCTAATTACATACGACATGACAGTATTGATGTCCTTGATAGCAATATTTTTACTAAAGAATCTGTTATTGAAGATAGTGAGTCTTGGAAAGAAAAGCAAAATTCCGACATTATTTTACGCGAGGTTAATCAACTCAAAGGTGTAATGAACACGTCCGTATCCAAAACATCATCAAAGGAAGATATTTTGGTGAACTCTGCAAGTCAAGTCATACCTGATTCAGTTAATTTTGGTTCCTTGTCAAATTTCTACTCCACTGCTCAAACTCAGCTTCACTCAAATAGTCTATGCAATGACAGCCAAAGTGGCGGCTCTCCACATCAACAAAATTATAATGTGAGAAGATATGAATTTAAAGGGCGCATTAACGAAGTTTTCCAATCACCTTTCAAAAAAATTGAAGCAAATGTAAGGCATGAAAGACGACAACGTGATCCATATGAGATACCGGACTCTCAATCACTGGATGATGACGAAGAAGACATTAGTATAATTGAGATCAAAAGAGTGGTGAAAGAAGATCCGTTTAGTACACAAAAGGCATCACCTCCGGGCCAAATAGAGAGCACTTTATTATCATCCTTGAGTGATAATGATGATCATAATGAAGACAGTAATACTTCAGAAATGCAGGTACCGTCTAGTCCTGGTTTTGATATTACTACTGCCTCTGAAAATAAGCCGTCAAAGGCCTCAACCTTGACCTCAACTTCAAATGTTAGCAAAGTATCAGATAAAAAGCAAGCAGAATCATTGTTGAAGAAAGTTCCCGTTCCTAGTTTGAAAATGTTGACCGAAAGATGGAATTTTCCAATATCAAGTACAAAAGTTACAATAGTGGCGACGTTGGCTGAGATTTATTGTCTTTTGTATCAAATTGCTCCCAATTATATGCTTTTGATATCCGAGACGAAATATGAGAAAGTTACTAATGATGCGGACAAAGGCATTGAAAATACAAATAACAAACTTAATAGCAATAGTTATAACGATGATGATGATGATAGTGGTGGTGATAATTCCGCTGCTGTGGTTGATATAGAAGGTGAAAAATTAAAACAGAAAAGGACCAAACCAGATTGGGAAACTTTCTACGAACAACTTTGCAAAATTTCCCCACAACACGTAAAACCAACAATATACAATTACCTTAACACGTTAATTAGTGCAAATCGACAAATTTATCAAAAAATGCTTACTTTTGCCCCGGTTTCTTTGAAGGAAATTAATGATATTTTGGTATTTCATGAAATTCATTTTGATGCCCAAGTAGTTCGTGATTGGTGTGATGAGAATAGTGTAACTTATTCAGTTGCTTTGGAGTTGACGGAGGAACAGAAAGAAGCCAAGAAAGTCAAGAATGCGTCACAGCTGCGTAGGAAGCCAAAGGCCAAATCGAGTGTGACAAAATCAGCAAAGGTAGTCAACACCACCAAGATAGCCAAGGTTACGTCGGCTGCCACATCAAAGAAAAATGGTACCACGGATGTTAAGAAAAGTAGAACACTAAAGAAGAAAGACTATGGAGTTAGTGCAGTTGAGGGAGGTGGCGGTATTGCTGTAGCGGCACCCAACACGGATGGTGATGGTAGCAATATTAATGTGGTTGATGCTGCTAGTGTGGCACACTTACAAACTGAGCCTGCTAAGAAGAAAGCGAGAAGGCGGCCTTAGTGACAATCAAACCAAATGCTTATATATAGCTGATATCAATTATGAACTTCATATTTTAGTATACGTAAAATTGGCGCTCGAAAATAATGTGTATAAGATCCACTAGTATGCAATAAAGTAGAAATTTTAGGAATTTAAGAAAGATGAAGAGCATAAAAGTGTAGAAAAATGAATCGAAGAAAGGTGTAGATTAGTAATTAATAACATAGAATATGCCCTTTTTTTTATAAATTAATTGAAATCATGAAAAGCCAGGCAGTTTAAAAAGATAAGAAAAAAGGAACGGATATGAACAAAAAAAAAAAAAAAAAAATCAATAATAGCAAGAAAAACTTGTATTGCTTGAAATTTGTATCATTATGTTAAAACTAATTAATTATTTTTCAATGTCAAATTGTTTGGTAGTTTTCCAACAATTGCTACTTATAATACACTGAACAACCCATTCCCAATTTATCAATTCCAAACTGATTTTCTGCTGTGTTTGCGCTTGAGCTCGTGCTGCTTTATTGGCACCTTTTCTAAAGACACCGCGTCTTGATCTCGTAGAAATTGTCCCATTTTCTGTTTTTGCTCGTTTTCTAGAGTTTCTTGCACTTCCAGTAGAACCAACACTAGTAAAGTTGCTTGAAATAATCGCCGAGTTAGAAATCCCAGCCAAATTATCATAGATTTCATCAACATCAAGGTTATCATAGAGCAAAAACTTCACATTTTTAACTTTGTTTTCCTCCTGGATCTCCCTGGTAATATCAAATATTGTATAATTATAGCCAGAAACTTGTCTTAAAGATTTGGCACCCAACACATGAAAAAGAAATTCGGAAACTGCTGGCTTTTTAGAAACTATTAACACAACATAATTTTTCAAAACGTGAGAATTATTGGATAACTGATTAGTTAAGCCCAGCTCACTAAAATCCATATAATTTTCTTTGAATTTTGAAATATCCACACTTTGAATGGTTTCCAATATTTTCGATTCGCCCGCTGCAAGAACATAACTGGCCCAATTATCAAGCCATCGGCTACATTTGACGCAGTCAATAACAAAGTTCAGTGAAAGTGTTGGCCAACCTAACGCAAGAGCCTGTAAGTATTTTTGACTTCTGCTGTAAGTTTTAGCGATAACGGCAGCAAACTTTACGGTTTTGAATTGATTAGCGATTTGTAATCTGCAGACATTGTCTTCTTTGTCCTTGGTGATATTCAAAAGTGTTTCAAAGCCTTCTTTTAGCACAATACCACCGTTTTCTATAATCATGCTAGTGAGTTTGACTCGTTCATCTTCTCGCTCCCCGGTGAGACAAAAAGCGGCATTTTGAAAAATTGTTGTCTTAATCTTTGCCTTAATAGGCGAGACATCTGGTGATGAAATTAAACTGTAAAACTGGTCGTCTCTTGAAGTATGATTGCCGTTAAACAGGTGATTGGTGTTTTTAAATTTGGCTCTGTTACTTAAACCAGTTGCATTAATTTTATTGCCAATGTTCCCAGGGCTAAAAAAACCGTCATTTTTTGAAATATTTACACTCCTCATTTGTGATTTTTTTCTCTTCTGCCATGATGACTCTGTCATGTAGATATCCCATAAACTAACAGCAACTTCAGGATATTTGCTGCTAATCGCACCACGGATGAACCTTTTTAGATAAATCGTATTGTAACCCCTCACACAAGAAATCTCAGACTCGTCTCGCGAACTTCTTTCAAGGCCGTTAACAATGTATGTTTCATTTTTGCCGTGAAGCTTAACAATATCTCCTATAGTTATGTCAAGAGGCAGTAAAACATCAGCCTCATTTAGCAACGCATTCGTGTCGAAAAATTGCACATCAAATTGATTGTTCACTTTGCCTAGTATAACTGCTGGATAGTATCTAAAATCATAGATCGCCCAAACCGCCGACTCATTAGTTATGTGACTCATCGATAACTCATCAGACTCCTTCCGGATGAGTTTCTTCATCTTTTTCACACCATTTAATTCTGATTTTGTTGCTTTGTTTGTATCTTGCTGTTTGGCTTGGCCATCATTTTCCTCATCATCCAGGTCAGCATACTCAATTGATTTGCTACTGTTGTTTCTTCTTTTTCGACTGGAGCCCTGTATATGCAACTTATCATCTTCGGCACTGGATGATACCAGCATATATTTCATTAGCTTCTCAGTTTGAGTAGACCTGTCATTTTGGCTTTGCTCAACATCGCCATTGACGTTTGGCTCCAAAAAAATATCATCAATTAGCTCAATAGACTTGGCTTTTGAACTTTTAGCGTGTAATGCTGAGTTTCCTTTTTCCTTTTCTCTATCTTTATTTGTTTTACTTTCTTTTCCATGGTTGTCTTTATTTTTGTTTTCGTTTTCGTTCTCGTTTTCGTTTTCGTTTTCGTTTTCGTTTTTGTTTTTGTTTTTGTTTTCGTTTTCCTTTTTGTTTTTGTTTTCAATCTCGTTGTCATTCAAATCTAGAGGAGGAGGCGAACTCGTAATTTCTTGATTTAGTGATTCCTCAACATCGCCGTTTTCCTCGTCGTCGGAAAAATATACTTTTTTTCTTGATCTTTTAGTTGGGGTTTCTATCCCAATGATATCAATGGCATCTCTTATAGCAGGAGATGACTCTTGTATTATCGGTGACTGTGATAATCTGTTTTTCTTATCAAACATTTTCCTCGTTGCTTGTCTCCTCTGATCCTGCATATGTTCTTCATTTTGTTTGCCTAACTTCATTGGCGTAGAGCTTTCTGCAACTTGAGATAAGCGATCCCACAAAGTTTTGCTAGTAGCTTTTGTACCCCTTTTTGCTTGTGGACAATCATTTTCTGGTAATATAAAAGTTGTATTCTCAATGACTTCAGTTTCACCACTATTGGTTCTTCTAATCGGATTTATATCGAATGTGTTGTGACTTTTTTCCTCAGAAGATCTCAAAACATTATTACTACTGGGCTGAATCTCATTATCATTTTTGTGATCGTTTGTAGCCCCTTCAATTTCTTGCGTTTTTTGCTTGATTTCTCCACTAGTTACATCGATAGTCCCAGGTATCTGCAAGTCTGGCTCTTTCTCATCATTGCTTTCCGAACTTTGAGATATAAAAATCTGCCTCTTTAACGTTCCAAGAATAGGATAAGGCAGCGCTTGTGCATTATTATCTTGGCTGAGCCTATATTGACTATCATTCTGAGTTACAATCTTTTGAGTTTCTTCGTTCGTCGGAGACAATATTTTCTGAGTTTCCATGTTTCCTAATGACGACCTGCCTTGGGTACTGCCAATTTTCTGCGTGTCCAGCTCAGAGGCACTTTCAATATAAAAGTTTAATCTTGGTTTATTTTGAGAATATATTTTTTGGCTTGGATCAGAATCAAATTTCAAGAATGATTTTTGGGTATCAGTGCCGCCAAAATCTAGTGGCTGAGTGTCTCCAAATCTGAACGATCCAAGGTCCAATTTCTGGGTATCTATATCAACAGTTAAATTTTGTAGTTCAGGGAATGCTTCTTTTTGCTCATCTCGCAATCTGGAAAAGATTTCGTGAGGATTGTCAACTTTCATTTGAGTTTCAGTTCTGCTGCCCATGTTCTTAATTTCATTGTCATTAATATTTTGTTTGAGTGGAGAGTCTGACAGAAACGGGTCTTTTACATGCCTAAGCCATGGACTATCAGATGTACTACCTGCACTTTTTTTTATTTTTGAAATACTATCGGGTGCACTGAAAGTATTATTTACCTTTGTATTTTTGAATGGGGTTTCCTCTAGTCCTGCAAAATTCATGGGTATTTGATTTGTCGTAGTATCACTTGGATCATCAATATTCTCGTGCGTATCTCCGAGCAAGCCTGTAGTATCGTCTAGAGACTTATGAGTGGGATACAGTGTAACATCACTTTGATTATTGTTCTGAATCATACTTTCATTGGTGACATTTTCATAATCGTTGCTTGTTGGAATTTGAAGTTCTAGAGATTGCTTTATGGCGTTGCTATTGATATCAGAGCCTGATGCAACACCTTGAGACCTTTGGTCTATTACCTGAGTCTTAATATAAATGTTAGCTTCTTGTTTTAAACTAGCACGTCGTATTTTTTCTTTTAGTATTGTCATAACAGAAGTGTTTATGTGTTGTAATTTCGCCGCAGTCATAAACATATTAGGTCTCTATGCTATGATCAAATACTTACATCATCGGATAATGAATTAAGCACATGAGATAGCCGCTGACCTGCCAGTGCGGCAAACAGAGACTGTCTGGAGGGACGCATTGAAGTATGTCCGAAATGTTCTCTCTCTCACAGCTAACGAGGCTTCCTCAGTGCACTGACTACATCGTCGTCAGCCTTCAATGTTGATCAAGGATTTGGAACGATGCCTTTACTTTTTCTCGTCCGCATAATCGTCCATCATGCATGCTTATATAATATATACCAAACTGGAGGTTCTTTCCATTTTTGTGTACGCACATAAGCAAATCTCGTTTGCCAGTATCCCACCAAGAAGCTGATCCAAAAGTATATGTCATAACATATCGAAAACGCATTGTTACAAGCTGATAGGCCAGCAAGACTACTTGAAATTAAAACATGGTTTTCGCGTCTCCTACAAAAGGTCGTTTGTCCAGTTCTCAAGATGATCTTTTTCCACCATCAGAGCAAGACACTCCCTTATTGAGATTGTGCAGGAAGGGTACGATAAATCAAAACTATTTATTTGGCTAGCCTCTTATTTTCCTATAAATAAAGAGACTTTTCAGCACCCAGAATTCTAACAGATCTTATATTTTTTCAGGCATGTTTTACAAGGTACTAGAAGTTCCCGAACCACCGCACGGTTACCACTCCTCAGATAGATTAGCTATTGGTGTCTCATTGATGGAACTAAAACGCCTTAATGATGGCATGCGTCACTGCTGTATCGCTATTGAGACGTTCCCAATAAAGAATAGGGTTATGCCATTATATATTGCAGGGCTTGAATGTCAGAAATTTGAGTTATATCAATCTGCTGCAGGGTTTTTTGGAAGAGCATACACTCTCATTCTCGATCTAAAGCTTATGAAGCACAATAGTTTGCTGAGAGAATGCAAAAAACGCTGCACCATCTGCCATAGACTGTCACAAACTGAGAAAGCAGATTGGGAAGTCGTTTCCAGTAGCACCAAAAAATTCATAATTACAGAAGAAATTGACAAGTATGTGAAAAATGGGGGAACGATGAATGATAAAATATATTTAACCAGATTTTCAGATACTCTTCGCACAAATGTTGATGTTAAAAAAATCCTTGAAACTTGGATATTGAATGGAGATCTCAGCTCTCAAAATGTTCTTGTTGATCCTCTGGATTTGTTATTCAAAACCATTTTGAGTTTTTCTCCCAGGGAAGCTTTTGAGCCAGTTACTCAGGTGGAAAATGTGCTGCAGTTGTACATGGCAGTTGAGTTATCAAAGTATCCAGAGATAGATGATGGAGTAGATGTTAAAAGTATTGCCAAAATGCTTGAAAAAATCAACCATTATTCGAGCTCCAAATTTATAAAATTGTGCAGTATCATGGTGAAGATACAAACAGTGAAATCATTTCTTGCATTCATGAAGAGTGACTATAAAAAATCATTTGAGGGATTCAAATGGCTAATCAAACTAATAGAAGAGTGTGATAAACGTACGCCCCAGCCTGTCAGTTTTACCTCACTGAAAACTAAAATAGCTATTTATAACTACTGTGGCCAGGCTTGCAGTAAATTAGTTCTGGGGCAACAGGTACGAGATGAAATGAATGGCTTAATTTGCTCAATGATAATTGATAGCGACGGCACTGAACCATGTTGCAGGACAAACCAGCACTTTTTCTTTACACTTAGTCTCTTGTTTGAAAAATTGGCAATTGTGAATGGTACAATAGTTGATATTGAAAACTATAATGCCAATGGACTAAGGTTATCAAAAGTGCATATAGAGGAGATGATACGAAAGGAAATATTGGCTGCAATCTTAAAGGATGAAGATGATGTTACAGTTATTTTCAGTTATGATCGTATACTTTGGGGATTGATAATGTATGGGGGCGTTCACTTAAAGACAATTTGGTTTTTTATGCTGTTAAGATTGTTTTATGTATCTAAATTTGCTAGATTTCCAATTCCGTTGGTAAAGAATTTCAATGATTTGCGTATTGATATAAATATAACAATTGAAAGTTTTTCCGGGTGCTTTACTGAAAGCAAAAAGTTGGAGACTACAATGCCTGATGATGAGACTGATACACAGAGTTTAACAATGATTGTTACAAGTATTCTTAGAATGCAGGAAAAGCTTAGCAAAAAAGACTCGCAGGACATGTGGAACGAAAAGCACGGAAACTTATTTTTGGCTCCTCAAGCGTTTTTGAAATTGGGTAAGAATTCTCCCAAGGTGGGAAAGAACAAGGGCCACGGAAACGAAGCCGGAAATGGTGCCGATGATAACACTTCAAACAACAAGAATGATTTAAAAAATAGTGAAGCAGATTGGAATAAACTTCTTCCTTATGATGTTGAAAATGCGGTAGAAAAAATTATATTATTAGATGAGTTTTATGATGAGACAAATCCATATGGAACCAATAAAACCTTTGTAATCAGTAAAGCTGCCCAAAGAGCTACAAGAAAATTACGGGGGCACATAAAGCTTCACGAGAAAATTATAAAATTTCAATTAAAGAAAAGCAGGGAATGGGTTGTGTTATGGCTAGATTGTTATAAGGATTTGCGATCTCCGACTTTACAGCCACAAATCTCGAAATTATTGGCGTGTTGTTTAGGTTGAAATATCTTCATATTAATAACGTTAATTAAGCCGCAAGAGTAGTAAATAGATACAGTATAATAGACCAACATGTTTAATTTGTTCTATTAAATAAATAATGTTTATGCGCAAGTGATGACAAACTAAGGCAATGCTTTACAAGTCAAAGTTAAGTAAATAAAAGGAAAAATGCATTTGCAATAATTTAGAACCAACCAAGGTGGTCCAAAAATCACTTGTTGATTTCCGCATACATATTTCTGATTAAAAGTTTTTCTGTACGGTAGCGTTCGTAAAGAATATTATGAGTCACATCCTTAAACTCCTGTAAGTGAGAGCCAAACAAGACTGTCTTCAAGACGTTAAAATCACAAATATTAGGATCTTCTATATTCACTTCTGCCCAATCATACTTGCGAGTATGCACTTTTTTACCATCATTTAATTCCTTTATACTGTTACTCCCAATAACCGCAAAAGGTAGCAGGTCATTCAAGTATGAATCGTCAGAATTTCCTTGGTTCTCTGAACTCTCGGTTGTGGATGATTGGTCAGAAAGTATTTCATCATATGCTCCCGCATTTTGATCATCGGTGAAATTTTGATTACTTTTGTTTTGTCCATCATATTCCCCTTCGTTTTGAGTTTCTTCTGCCCCTTCTTCTTCTTCAAAATCATGACGGCTAAAATCATAAATTGGAATATTATTGTGCTTGATGTCTTTGAGAATTATTTTTTTGTTTAAGTTCAGCTCATCTTTGGTCAATAGATCCGCTTTGCTGATTATAGGGATTAAATTAACCCTATTGCTCAATAACTTCATCAGCTCAACATCTAATTGACTTAAACCTTTTGAAGTAGCGCTAATGAAATAGAGCGCAACATGTATTCTACCATCTGTAAATTTTGGATTTCTTTTGATTCTACATTCTTCTTGTAAAATCAAGTTAAATTGAGTTTCAATGTAGTCAACGATTTTCAAGGAGCACCTTTCGTTGTTTACCGCTTCTCCAAACCCTGGAGTTAAAATAACGTTCAAAGAAATTGGGGCTGAATTTGGCTCATGAATTTCTTGGTCTCATTAGTATAAGAAAGTTTCAAAAAGTAAAGAAAAGTCTAAGTACTACAAACCTAAATGATGTTTTCCAATAGACATCAAGTCATTATTTGAAACAAGGGATGCTATCAAACTTTCAGTTGCTTCTTCGTTTTCTGGGGTCTCCACCTCTTCACCCGGGGATATTGGTTGTCCATTGATTTTAAAAAATTGTTTGTTGCAAAGAGTATTCACAAAAGTTTTTTTTCCAGTTACGCTTTGACCACACACCAAGATCGAGAAGCGAATTGGTTTTTTGGCAAGCTTATTTCTTCTAATTTCCTCTGGAGAAAGCTAAATATTAAAACAAACTTTGCAGTTAGTAAAAAATGAAAAGGGCAAATAGTATGTGAATTCGTTATAACGAAAATTTTTTAGGGAAACAAGAAGAATCATAAGGCACAAAACAGCAAAAAATTATACAAAAAACAAAAAGTGCAACTAGATAACCTACAATTGTATTCATTGCTGTAGCCGGATTTGAGATGGCAAATGGAACATGGACAAATTATCCAATAATAAATTTGGCCTAAAACAAAAAATGATGCGCAAAAAAAAATAGTGGCCAAATTATGAAATGGAAATTAACACTGTTAAGAGGAATTAGATTTTTGTGTACTACACAAAGAGTGTCCCAAAAAGACAAGTTGCCAGATTACTTGCTTGTGAAAACACCCGCATGGCGCGTATGGAAATCGCTAAGCACCACAAAAGCACCACAAAAGCAACAAGGACGAAACTACACAAATACAAATAAAACATAAGGGAAAGAACACAAAAAGATAAAAGAAAAATAAGGAAATCTGCAAACAATTAAGCTGAAACACAACAAATCAGCAATCCGCGGGAGGAAATGCGTCTTTCCAAAGTCGGATTTTTTGTATGTCGTAGAAAAAGACGACAGACGTACATTGAGGAGAAAAGTCGGATTCTGACTGGATAAAAATTGCGTTTTTGGAACAGAAGCGTGGTTGCTGGCAAAACCGAAAATCATCAACATAAAAAATAAAACAAAAATAAAAATATGTAAAAAGAAAAAAAAGCATTAGAAAAGAAAGTCGTACATGAAATGGAGATGTGAATATCGGAAGATGTCAAATAAAGTGCTAACAACAATATCGTTAATGAGTGTTTTTTGTCTGTGCACACGCATTTAGATACGTTCTTTAGACATAATCATGTATTAGCAGCTCTGAATATGGTGCACCAGCATATACAAATGCGTGGTACACATAATACCGCATCAAACATTATGTATATAGATGCACGTTTATTGAAGCTCTGGATGCATATTTCTGCATGCGTGCAGGTTTGTATGCAAACCAATACACCCATATAAAGCAGAAACGAGGGAATTCCAGTTCTCAAAATCGTAGTGTAGTCAGTTATCCGACAGACTGACAGTTCTGACTGATACATAAAATATAAGGCGTGTTTATTTGAAGAACTTTTTTTTTCCACCTTTATTCTTAAAATATGTGTTTTTGCAGCTATCCGGCTGCTTCTTGTCACTTTCAGAAATCATAATTCTCGTAAACTATTTGATATTGTCTATTTACGCCGGATTTGCTTGGTTCAGCAAGACGACGCAACTTGCCTGCTGCTTGCTGCCGGTGGCCGAAAGATATCGATTGATTGATATACCTGATGGAGTGCGTATCACTACAGAACGCTTCTGGAATTGCAGAGGCAAAGTGGAAAAAAATTGAAAGGAAAAAAATGAACCGAAACATCTAGGTTTCAAATTATCCAAGAAAGAGGTCGATGAAAAAAGTAAGACAAGCTGAGGAATAAGGCAAGATTATGATATTCGTCTCAAGTAACAAGGCACTAAGGCCCAAATCGAATATTACTCATCGCTTAAGATTTGTAAACAGTAATGAGGACATAGATGAGGACAAAGATTCGCACAGGATAAAGAGAGAAAAATACATCTTATAATTAGCCATAAACTGTAAGCTATACTGTATATACAGCAACAATTGGACACAGATTTAGAGTAAGGACAGATTTATGCGCACTGCAGGTCATGTAGGTTTCCAAACTTCGGAACAATAAAAACCTTTGCCATCAAAGAGAAACCTTAAACCTATAACCTAACAATAAAGTCGGCTTGAAACAGAATATAAGAAAAGAAAACAAACGAAAAAAAAAAAAAAAGAAAAGGAACAAAGATATTGAGCAGAAACGACACAACCAGCGATTGTTAACCCAGACATCACCCGGACTAAAATTAGTTTACATGAGCGAGATTGGCTAAAGGGTGTACTCAAGTGGTAGTAGTTGTCTGTGCGGCGAGAACGCCAGTACCACCAGCAAGGGTTTTGACTTTTTTTTTGTGTAACTGTGCTTCCGTAGAGTGCAGTTAACAGCGTGTTTGTGGTAGCGCTGGACGTATCTGTGTCACTAATGAACATTACTAGTGGTGCTACTAGCGACGGATGCAAAAGGAAAAACAACAACAATTACAAAAACAAAGTAAAATGCGCTTGTGCCATGCAGCGATGCAATCGCCAACCACATGGTGCGTCCTCTTGAGCAGCTCTAGTTGGAAAACTTAATGAAAAAGGAACCAAGGCGGTACAACATAAAGCGGAATATGTAAGCGGAACGTGGACTAAAATAAATAATGGTAACGAAAAAAAACAACAAAAAAACAAGAATGAACATGGAAAAGAAGAAAAAATCTTATGTATAGCATATACATCTTATCATAATTCACATTGCTGATAGAAAAAAGTAGACAAGCAAATAAGCATTGACTGCAGATGTAAGTAGAACCTCACAACGTTCGCATATTAGTCAATCTTTGACAAATGTTATTTGACTTTTTACTGTACTTACTTGCCTCGAGCGAACGATCGACTGCCTGAAAAGTGCATCATAGACAAAGGGTTAAGAAGAACACAGGAAAAA
>JXWR01000581.1_pt1 | contig 22899 bp, 6 predicted proteins | sample 315541 | NCBI WGS metagenome assembly JXWR01 (sample SAMN03273951, study PRJNA271842) | soil metagenome | isolation source: rice field ambient CO2 | place: India: CRRI Experimental farm Cuttack,Odisha-753006 | collected 2013-12-17
AGCAACCTACTTTTTTAAACCATCTAGTTTGCCACTCTTTACCGGAACTCTTTTCTTCCTTTCTCTTTTCTCTTTGAGTGTTTTCTAATTTTGATTTAGCTTCACTGATTTTGTCAAATGATCCTTCTTTGATAGCACTGGCGACATCTTTCCAGGCTTTTCTACTTTCCAAATCATTTTGCTTTTCAATTGGCTTAACTTTCAAATGTTCGGGAGTAGATGATTGCGCATCGTAGAATGCCTCGGCTTTTTTAGAATCAGAACCATTGTAAATAACTGAACTACCGGACCATTGGCCACTAATTGTGCGCAATGGGGTAGCTTTCTTCTCAAGCGCTTTTTTATCTTTGTAAATTTTGGCTTTGAAAGAATTTTTCTTACCGCTGACCCATCCTTTACCGGTGTATTCAATTACAGTGATGAAGCCGTTAGATGATTGAATGTATGATTTGCCATCTAGTTCCACGTATGGGGAAGCCATTAATAATCCCTCAATGTGCAATCCTGGCAAAGTGATCAAGTAACTTTCATTCAAGTTTCTAAATTCCAATAACGCGTGACCATACTGTTTAACATTCAAAGTCAACGAAGTAGCATAGATTTGTGATTTAATTTCATTGTATCCGGATAAATATGTATTGTTTTTCTCATTGAAGATTGAGTATGCGGTAACTGGAGGATGATGGCTAACTTGTTCAGATAGTAATACCGTTTCGCCAATATTTTTACTGGCACTCAGGTCATCCCATTCGCCAACAAAAACCTCGCCCAAAAATGGATTCAACGGTTTTTTTTCTGACCCCAAGCTTTCATTTCTAGAAGCGTATTGCGATCTCAACGTGGAAACAAACCATTTGGTGACGGCAACTTGTCTTTGAATAAGCACATCTTCACTATTGGTGTCCTTTGTGCCAATAAAATTTGGTGCCACAAGCAAATCAGGATGCTCACTCCAGAATTGAGAGTATTCTACTAACGAAACCGGAGACAAGATGAATGGCGGGGCCGTCAAAGTGTACAAATCGCCATTGAATGATGCAATTGACTTGAGGAAATCCTTCCATGAAGTGGTGGAGGAAGCAGCTGACGCCATCGTGAGAAACTATAAGCTATAAGGGCAATTGAGGGAGTAAATCAAATGAATGCTGGGCAATGTGCTAAGCAACAAACTATCTGATTGGCTTATGCTAACGAAGTGGTAGTGCTGTAAATACAACAGTTGGTGATTCATTGACTGGCTGATAGCAAAGGCAAGCTGATTGCAAAGGCAAGCTTGGGTAGCCACCGGTTTCCCTCGCTCGTTCTCGCTGCGCAGAGGTTTGTTTAGTCCAACAGTGTACGACTGGCTGCCAATCACATGTCGGCGGCGCTGCCCTGCGATCGACCGACTACACTATTAAGCGCTTACAGAGCAGCTGGCAAAGCCTCTGCTTAGCACTGCTGCAATGTATATAATAGAATCAATCGCAGTAGTTGTTTTCGCGGATGGTTCAGCATTAAGCATAAGGATATTCTGCTCTGTTCTGTTCCAGGGTGCGTTGTATAATTGAATTGTTCTGGGGTTTCATTGGTCGGCGCAACTTCATATACTGATAAGACTTCAAAATCACTGGCGTTGAAATCTTGATGCGGTTTGTATTATTGAGTCTTGCGAGAAGCTATTGAGCTGGCCCATTGTAATCCAGCATAATGTCTCCCCACAAAGCATTCCAACCAATCTCATTTGAGCTAATACTGTTTCACTAAAGCTTCTGTCGAATGGGTATATCGCTTGCAGAAGATAGCACAGTTGATCCTGTATACTTTGGTGTAGCAGCGCCGTTATGTCATCGGTGGTGCTAAGACAGACAGGGTCACCCCTCATCAACACCGAAAACAAAAAATATAAAAAAATAAAAAATAAAACATATTGTTATTATAAACAAAAGAGATGATAATCTATTTGACAGGTCCACACGCAGCAGAACATCTAAAACCATAAAAAATTGATACAACTCTGCTAATTTACTGTCAATTGAGAACATCCTGTGAAATTAAAGAAATGATACATTAATAATGTCATATCACCGAGACAGTAATAGCAATAAAAATGAGACAATCGATAACGACAACGATAACGACAACCAACGCGATAATTTAATACCAGTACAGCAACATGGCCATGACCAAGGTCAACATACTCTCGAAGAGTTGCATGCTGATGATGATAAATTGCTAACGTTTTTCTTGCAGCAACACTCGAATGAGCAGGATCAGCAGCTGCAGGAGCAGCAGGAGCAGCATTTGCAAAATCAAGACATAGATCATCACGAGTCCAATCACAATAATGGTGATGATAAAGGTAACAATATTGCTACTCACTCAGTCAGCCATAACAATACAAGCAGTAATGAGGGTGATGATAATAATAGCAATGACGAAGCAGAAGCAAATAAGATCTTACAGCAAACTATTCAAAATATTGAGCAGTCTATTGTAAATAGCTTTCAGGAAGAATTGCAACAAGAGGAGAATGGTAATAACAATAATAACAGAAACAGTAATAGTAATAATGATGGTAATCCTTTGCATGAAGCGGGGATAGAACAGACGCGACAGCAGGAAGAACTTCAGCGTGAGCATCTGCAAATTGAAGAAGCAAAAGATGGATTATTGCAGCAGCAGCAGCAGCCGCAGGACTTCCAACAAGAGTCTCAGCAAGAGTCTCAGCAAGAGCATAATATAAGGATATTAGAAGTGCTGCCGTCGCAGCAACAACAACAGGATAAGCAACATCAGAGCGAAGAACAAAAATTTGAACAACAACTTGAACGAATCGAAGAACAGCAGAGGACGGACGAAATCAAACAGAATGGAGAACAACAGAGGCAGCAGCAGCAACTAGATGAGAAAGTTGAAATTGAAGCCAAAGCTGAAACTGAAGTGCGACCTGAGTCAAAAGTTTCTGCTGAACCGGATGCTGCTAAACCAGATGCTGCTAAACCAGATGCTGCTAAACCAGATACTACAGAACATTTTGCAACCGCTGCTGCCAACGATAATCACGATCATGATGCAATCAGTAGCAAATTGAATGATAGCGTCTTTGAAGCCATCAACCAAATTAGCGGTGAAATACTAAGACAGAAAGAAAATGGTAATGGTGATGATGATCAACATGCTACCGAAATAACGGAAATAACTAAAACTCATACCGTTGAAGAAGAGGAGGAGAAAGGGTCACTGCAACAGCAGCAGCAGCAACAGCAGCAGCAGCAACCGCAAACTGAAGAATCTAATTTATCAAAACAATTAGTGGCAGATACGCAACAAACGGCAGCGACAAGCGATGAAACTCAGTCAGTGATAGCATATGAAACAAGTAAAGATAACGCTGAACAACAAAAAATAAGTAACGCGAATGTTGATGCTAATATTAATGAAGCAGCGGCAGAACCAACGATAGCAGCAACAAATGCGGAAGATCAACAGGATGGTGATGAAAATCAAGCAGAAAGAGCAAAAGATCCAACAGAAGAATCCGATACTGCCTTTACCGAAGAAGTGTTACAGGAATCTATTAGAGAAATGGTGAAAAGTTACGGTGCTGTTGAGCCAGCTGACCGAGCCGAACCAGCTGACCGAGCTGACCAAGAAAATACCGATCTGAGAAGTAATGATCAAAAAGTTGCTGATCATCAAAACATTATTGATGAAGTTTTTACTGAGAAGAATAACAATCATGAAGGCACTACAATTATCACCACGCAAGAACGTACTGTGCAGGAGAAAAACAACAATCACGAAGAAAAAGACCAGGATAGTGTTGTTAGCATTACTGAAAATGAAAATGAAAATGAAAACCAGAAGATCCAAACGATTCAAGAAGTCAAAGCTAAAAGCGAACTACAGCCTGAAAACGGCAAAGCTAAAGACCATGACAAAGTGATTGCGGATAATGATGAAGTTATTGGCATTAACATTGATGAAAATGATAAAGATACTAGGCAAAATAACCAGCAAACTACGACAATAGCAGAAAAAGGAGCTTCCGGAAAAGTAGTTGATGTTGATACTGTTAATACAGCGGATAATGAAGCCACTACAAAAGCAAAACCTAATGATAGTGACGATGTGATTGTGGTCGATAGTGATGATGAGCAGGTTAAAGATACAAGTAAAGAAGGTGCAATCGTTATTGATGATGACGAAATTGGTGACAAATCTGGTCAAAAAATCGCTGACGGTAAAGTTTATATTGTTGATGATGATAAATCTGGCGAGGAGGAAGTCGGAAAAGTAAGTACTGACAGTAATAAGAATTTTCAAATAAAGAAAGAAGTTACCGATTCTGACAAAGAAATGATTGATGTGGAGGAAGCTCCTGAAAAAACTGTTGATGGCCCTACACTGGGCAAGGAAGATCGCACTGGTTTAAAAAGAGCCTCAGAAAGGGAGGATGTGGAAAGACCACAACAAGCGGAAAAACAGCAAGAAGAAGAAAATGAAAATGAAGTAGCAAGAAACGGGGAACAATTCACTCTGAGATCGTCTGATTTATCAGTGCTTGAAAAATTAAAGCTGATTTCCTCGTTACCATACGTATCAGCAAACCAGGCTCAACTAGCTGCCTTACCATTGATTATCAATGCTCCTGATTATCTACCCCTTGAAACTCAATTAAGTATCAACTCTGTACCAATTTTGGATAATTTGGCCACTCAATTATTGAGAATATTTGTCACCTCTTCATATGAAAAAATCTTATCACTTACTCAAGTCCAAGAACTCCTGGAAGAAGATGAAAATAACGAAGAACTTGCAGAACTTGCAGCAAATGCTGAATCTTTCCAAGCGCTAATCAGATTATTCTCCATTGCCAAAAGTGTATACACGCGAAATGAAAAAGATTTTATAAGTGTTGAGGATGTGGCCCCCGGAATTTGGCAACCTGGTGAACCTGCTTCAACTGTGCTAATGGGAAAAGAAGAAATTTTTGAAAATACTCTCAGAAAAGCAAATTTAGCAACTTTTATTTGTGGGGTTATAAATACTATTGAGATGGAATTTATCTCCTTAAATGAAAACTTCTTAGATGTCTTTTGTCCAAGTGACATTATCAATTCTTCAGCTTATTTTCAAAATGATTACAATAATAATAATAACAATGATGGAAACGGTACTGAAACTAGTAGAAGCATTATCTCAAGTATCACTGGCTATGGTATATCTGGAAGATTACTCAAATCTCAGGCTGCATTGTTTCTCGAACTTAAAACTCAAGCCTATGTTTCTGCTCTTATTGCTCACGGTTCCAAGGAAATTGCCGAGAACGATTTAGAGCATCTTTTCCCCAATGATCTAGACAAGATGTTTTTAGAACGCCGAAATGCAAGGTCTTTAACCCCAGTGGAAGAAGATCTTGTGCTAAAATGTAAATCAAGAAAAAGATTTCTTAGAGATACTGATTCAGTCGAGGATTTGGTGGAAAGGTACAGTTTTGATGTATTTGTCAAGAATTTGCTTGAGTACATGAATAATAATCTTGGGTTCATTGTGTATGGTAGAAGATTCAGAACTTTGAGTTTGAAAGACAACACTTTATGGTCCAGTGGGATTTCTGATTATCGACCTACTTACGGATATGATAGCCCAAGATCTTTTGGCAATTTAAATGGTGCGAATGGTAACCGTAATAGTGGGAACAGTACCGGTGGTGTTAGTGGTATTCATAGTGCAAACTTGGAAGCTTTAATACGTCGCGCTACGAGTGGGCAAACTACAGATTTCAGTACTATCGCGAAAGAAAGTCGTGGAAACACACCGATTCCTGGTGTAGCTAGTACTGCTGCTTCGATGTCTACAAGTGCATCAAAATCCGCAAACGGTAAAGAATCATCAAGATTAGATAACAAGGAGACCGCTTCTGATGGTGATTTGAATTCGCATAGAAACAATGGTATACAAGTTGATCAAAACAAGAATGACGATGGTCAAGGACCGACGCATTTGGAGAAACAGCCAAACGCACATGTGAAATCTCGAGTAGAAACTCAGACAACGTCGCAAGTTAATTCCCAAACAGGATCGCGGACAAGCACCCCAGCACCATTCCAACCACATAGGCAATTACAAAAAAAATCCACAAAAGCTGCAAAGAAACCACTGGACAAACCTAATAACCCTAGCAGTCGTCGAATTTGGACAAAAGAGGAAGAAGATGCCTTGAGACAAGGGATGATTTTGAAAGGTGCCCACTGGACTAAAATTTTAAAATTATATGGAGCTGGGGGCACGATATCGGAAGCGCTTAGGGAAAGGAAACCAGTTCAGTTGAAAGACAAGGCTAGAAATTGGAAAATGTTTTATTTAAAAAATGGATTACAAGTGCCGGATTTTTTAGCCGGGGTTACTGGTGAAGTGGAAATTGCCGTACGCAGTAAAGCTGGGAGAGCATTGGGAAAGAAAAGAGTCAGATTGTTGGAATTGGAAAATAATTCAGATTTGAGTGATTTAGACAAGAACACCTCTAATAAGACCAATCCTTTTAAGAAAAGTAGGACGACTACACCCGAAGTACAAGGCTCAGGTTTGCAGAATTTGAACAAAAGTAATTCTGATAATAACACCAGCGTTGATAGTAATAACGGTCCTGAGAAAAATACTGCAGGCAACCATAACGTTAATACTCAACGTGTTGCTAATCAGATTTCAAGTGGTGGCGGCCAAAATTCAGAGAAAGTTAGCTCGGAGGAAGTTATTAAGGAGAAACTTAGTCAGGGCGAGAATAAGGCTAATGAGGCAAATGCAAGCAGTGACAAGGACAACACAAAAGCTACCGAAGTCAATAACGATCGAAGCAAGGATCAAAGCAAGGATGGTCAAAACAAAAACGGCCAAAACGAGAATGCCACGGATGCCAATAAAGGCAATGACGGCACAAGCACAACAGAAGATATTATTATGACAGAAGAAACCGAAAATGGCAGCCATGGTCAAAAAACACCTTATGAAAACGGCATTAAAGAAAATAACAATGAGACTCAGAATGACCATATGGATAGCTCTGTGGTTTCTGCACAAAAAGAAAAGAGTATGGCAGAAAGCGCATCTGAAGCCAATTTAAATGCACAACATCATGCCGATACAAAGCCTCAAGCTGACGATGAAACCAATTCAAATTTTCCAACACAACCACCGTCGAGTACAAGTTCGCCTATTCAATCACAAACGAATTTAAATCTGCAAGCCAATGATGAACACACGCCAAATTCAACCGTGGAGCCGCAAATTAGTACAGGTCTTCAACCTAACAGTGATAGTATCCCACATTCGTCACCTGAGCAGTCTGTATCAGAAAACGTACCAGAAAACCAACCGCAAACCAAAACAAATTCTCGAATTGATGGCGATGACCAGCTAAATCCGCTAGCGAAACAAGCCGTGTTGGTGAATGGATTGTATACTGATGAAAACTCTCTGAGTAATACTGGAAAAGCAGACATGAGTACGTCAGCGGGGCGAGTTGCATCGGTGGATCAATTGCATACTGATGTGGATCCACCTCAAATCGATGGTGATACTAAACCAACTTCACTAGTGAAACGTGTCTCATCAGTGGATAGTGTTCAGCACATCACCCTGGAGGCGCATAGCGCCATTAATAGTGAAAAAGCTACTATAGGAAATAACACCAGTGCCGATAATAACATAGAGGCAGATGCCGCTATCACGTCATCAGCTGAAAATAGTGTTGCGGCTACTAGTGTGTCTCCAGCTCCCCAGGCTGATGATCATCGAGACTCGGAAGTTGTTAAACTTGATTCAGAAGAGAATGGAAAACAGGAATAGTTGGGTGTTCGTACGCTATGTCGCGCTTTATTTCGAAGCTGATTCGTTTTAGTATATTAACAAATTCCATTGCAATAAAGTACTGTATAAGACAATAAAATGTATATTAGAAGTTACTTTAAGTTAAGGCCCTTTTATTGTTTTTGCCTATCGTACCGCGTTTTTGGATAGAACACTGATAAATATAGGACTACTTTTATTGCCGTGAAACGATAAATAGCAGTTGCACCACCAAGACAATTGCAGTTCACTGACAATGCATAGTGCTGCATGCGCAGAGTGCGATTGTCAACATGCGTCGAACGGTGCTCCTGAAAATTTCCTAAAACAGATCCTTCCAGTCATCTGTCTACTTGCTGGGGTCTTTGCACCAGAGAGTACTAAATCTGCTCAGAGCCAGCTAAAGTCTGGGCACCAGTGCCTAGACACTAGGCACTCATCATTGGTACCTGGTTCCTGAAGCTCGACTACAACACTAATACCGCAGAACTTTTTCACGAATACGGGAGCGGAATTTGCAAATTGTCTCACTTGTGAATCTGTCCAAAAAAAAAGAAAAAAAAATGATACAGAGGTTCCAGGCCATAAATGCAGTGGCTATTGTCAATAGTAAATCTTTCTTTTTGAATTTAAGTGCTACTGTACATACTATATTATATTATAATATTAAGATTTGAATTTAAGTGACAATGCAGACAATGCTATTGCCTGTTTTTGACATAGTATTATAAGCCACACCATTAAAAGATCTCTTTTGACAATGCAATGGATCAAAGGTTGACCTCTTTTTGTCTGAATTGTGCATATCTACAATTTCAAACGTAAGGTGGTACTGATTATGGGTCTGTTGTATTAATTTTCTATAAATATGGGACAAAAGATTCTCAATTTCAAAGTCAAAATCTATTCTAGCTATAGTAAATATTATTTAGTTACTAACCAACCAACTAGTTTTTGTTTTATTATCCACACGCTCCACTTCTGTTCTGTCACTTGAAAAATACAATTTTCCAACTCTATTCTTTTTTCAGTTCTTGCTGCTTTATGCTCATTCTCCTCTGCTCTTCCGGTTCAAAAAAGAGGTCAACAGCCACCACAAATAGACTTTCAAGTTGTTAGGTTTGGTGGTAAACATAGCACTCATAACATTAGTGCTTTCACTCCAAAAGGTACCAGATTTGCTGCTGCTGCCGGCGTGAACCTTCCTTTGGACAACGAATATGCATTATACTTGGCTGATATTGAAATCGGCACTCCAGGGCAAAAGATTCAAATTGATGTTGACACTGGTTCTTCTGATTTATGGGTTCCAGGAGCTGGCACTCAAAGCGACTATGGTACTTATGACCACAGTAAATCTTCAACTTACAAGAAAGTTCAAGATGGATTTAAGATAAGTTACGGCGATGGGTCCGGTGCTTCTGGTGACTGGGCTACAGAAACTGTTAAGGTTGGTAGTGCTTCTGTCAAAGACTTAGAATTCGGTGATGCTACTACTCAAGATGCTGGGCAAGGTATATTTGGTGTTGGGTTCAAGGGCAATGAAGCTTCTGCACAAAGCTCTTCTTCTTTCACTTATGACAACTTACCTCTACAATTGAAAAAACAAGGTATTATTAGTAAAGCTGCTTACTCTTTGTATTTGAATTCATTGGAAGCTACTTCCGGTTCCATTTTATTCGGTGCTATCGACAAATCCAAGTTCGATGGCGACTTAAAAACTTTATCTGTTCAAAAGATTGACGATTCCGGTGAAGAAACCAGTGAAGCTGTGGCATTTTTTGTCAACTTGGACAGCATCAGTGCTGGAAATGACAAGCTTGCTTCTAAAACCTACCCAGCTTTGTTGGACTCAGGTACCACTTTGATCTATGCCCCAAGCAGCATTGCCAAGAGCATTGGTTCCAAATATGGTACTTATGATTCAACACAAGGTGGCTATACTGCGTCTTGCTCCACTAAAGGCGATGATTTTGAATTCACTTTCGAAGACAAAACTATCAAAGTTCCTTTCAGAAACTTATTGTATAACCTTAACGGTAAGGCCAAGGGCAGCTCAGATACCTGTTTGGTTGGTGTCTTGGATTCTGGCTCCAACTACTACATTCTTGGTGATGGATTCTTAAGATCTGCTTATGTTTATTATGACGTTGAAAATGCTGAAGTTGGTATTGCTCAGGCTGTCTATGATAGCACCAACAGCAACATTGTCACTGTTTAAGCTTTAAAAATATCATCAATGTTATATGGTTTTGCTTGTCATGTTTCACTTTTCTAGTCTATTTCCTTTCTTCTTAATCCCCTTTTGCCTTCTACGTTGGTCTTGGCTCTTTCGCTAGACATTCCTTATTTTAGATACCCTATTATATGAATTATAATTTTCAATGTGAGCTTCATTAAAAACACAAAACCATTCAACAATGTAGAGCTTTCTATTCCGTTAGATTGTTGATCAATCAAAAGAAAGTCTTTCTTTGGCTTTTAGTTTACAAAAACTATCCTTAAACTAACAAATTAAATGCGGTAAATTCAAATTTATAGTTATACAAATGCACATACAAAGACAATCTCATAAAATGTATCTAACGTCTTCTCTTGTTAGGTTCACCATCTTGAGGAGCAAATCTTTTACTGTTCTTGGCAAAAAACTCCTTTTTACGTTCTCTAACTTTCTCGCTCTTCTCAGTTTGTTCTTTGCTGTGCTTCTTTGCTCTTTCCTTATTCTTTTCTTCTTTCTTCATCTTCTTCTTAAGGTCCTTTTCTCTCTTAATAGTGTTCAATTGTTGCACCAACGTTCTCGTCTTCTTTTCTTCACCATTCAAAATAACTGCTCTCTTTTGCAAGTAAGTTTGTTTCTTTTGTGGCTTCATTTGTGCAATTTGTGATTTGAACGGTAAGTCACTCTTGATTTGCTTTGGAACATACAACGGATTGAATTTCACTGGTGCTCTTTCAATCTTAGCATAAGCACTATTTGTGTTGGATGGAGTTTCGATGTTTTGGTCTGCACGGATCTTACCAGTAAGCCTCATGCCTGTCCATTCATTCTTATCCTTCATCAAAAGTGATGTCACCGGATTGTAGAATTTTTTAACCTTCACTGGGTACCATGTCTTCAAAAACACAATATCGCTAAGCAAAATTTTATCCTCAAAAGTAGCTCTGAAATGACCGTCTGGCTGAGAAAGGGCTCTCTTGATTTCACCTCTAATACCACTCACCGTCTTTATGGAAGCGCCTTCGAACTTCACAACTTCTAATGCAGTCGAGAACATATCTTTGATAAATGCAGTATTCTTAAAAACCTTGTATGGATAACCAACCAATTTCAACTTCTTGACGATCTCAACAGTGCTGTTAACTTCTTCAACCACACCAGAAGCAGCAATTCTGAAGCCACCACCAGTTTCGCTATTGGCAACAATTTGAGAAGCACAGAACGTTGTGTTTGGAGTCACTAATGGACCGTAGAATGTAGCTTGACAATAAGCATGTTCTGGAGTATACTTCAACATTCTTGTTCTGGTTCTCGAATCTGATGTCGTGTATATTGGCAAAGTTTGAAATCTTCTCCAACCTAATGACAAAATAAATGGATCATTAGACTTAAGAATCTTTTTGTGCCAACGATGTTTTCTAATTCTAACATTTAACATACCAAAATTCATTTCAGTTGGTAACAACCCACCAAGAATGACAGGGTACACCGGGTCAAAATTTTCAATGAATTCGCAAGGCAAATCATTGAAGATAACTTTCACATAAGAGCCAGCTTTGTAACCATCAATTTTAGTTCTAGTTTCTTCATCCAATTTTTCCAACTCAAGCTTATTTATTTCCAATTGTTTGGCCATTTTTGCCTTTTGGAACTCATACCAAGATTCGTACTCATTAAGCTCCTCATTTTCTTTGTACTTGCCACCAAATTCTTCATCTTCTGCCTCAAACTGAAGACGCAATTGTTCTTTCTTTTTAGCAAGTCTGGCTCTTCTTTCTGACACTGACAAATTTTCTTCATCATCTGATGCATTATCTTCATCTTCATTGTCAGATTTTGCTTCTTCAGCTTCGAAGTCGGCAAAATCATCGCCATCCTTTTGAGTTTCCTTTGTTGGTTGCTCATGTTCAACGTCTTCAAAATCCCCACTTTCGTCTTCAGAATTTTCTTCATTGTCAAGTTGCTTTTGCATTCTTAATCTTTCTCTTGGTGACACAAAGAAAAACTTGTCTTTGAGCTGTTTAAAATCAGCGCTCGCTACATCCCAGACTTTTTCAAGTTCTTCAATAGAATCGTATTTTGGCTTAGAAACATCCAAATTGTCATCCAACTGAGAAGTAACTTTTTTAGCAAAAAATTCTTCATCATCTTCTTTTTCGATTTCATCATCTTCTTCGTCACTTTCTTGATCTTGCCCGGTCCATTTCTTGATGACCTCTTCTGGAGAAAATTCGTCAGCATAGATCAATTTGTTGATGTCCCAAGTTTTTCTACCCATTGACCCTTTCAACTTGGAAGCAGTATTTCTCCAACCATCAGCTTCTTCATCTTCTTCATCCGAAAGGTTGAATTCGGTATCTTCTTGAAATTCGTACTCATCTTTACCATTACTTTGATCCTCAGCAGCAAAAGTTTTTGAGCCTTTATTGATTTTTCTAAGAGAGGTTCTACCAACATTACCCCTTTCAATATCATCATCATTATCAGATAATTCTTCATCTAAATCACTTAACAATCCATCTTCTTCGCCCTCACTTCCTTCATTATTGTCTTCATACTCATCTGCACTGAGGTCATCGTTATCTTTTAGCACCTTAGAATCAGCAAACAATTGTAAACCGAAATTATTTTCAGATTCTTCTTCCGCATCACTATCCTCAGTAGCAGTTTTTTTGTTGGCCAAATCTTTAATCAATTTGGACTCCAATTCTTTATCTTTGGTGTTATCTATTAAACGGCCTTCACCATGATGTTTGGAACCAACATCAATATACACAGTATCTTTATCAATCAAAACACCGCCAACGTCCGACATTGGGGCATAAATGATTTTTTGCTTTTCTTCTAATCTTTTTCTTCTATGTTTTCTAGGAGCAATGGTCTCGCCATTTGCGGCGGCAGCTTTAGCTTGTTCGATTTCAAATTCGTTGACTTTTTGTTCAAAATATGGAGTTGGAACTGGGTCTGGAAGTTTTTCTATCGTATTGACTTTATAATCACCGAGACCAGCAATATGAACGGTATGAGTCTCCTTCATATTAAGACCATGGACATAGCCATACATTGCTACTTTACGATCACATTTTGGATTGTTAGTGATAGTCATTGGATTGGTCAAATCATTGACTCTATCAACGAGTAAATACGGATGATCATTTCTCCACTTCAATGGACGGAATTTCATAACAGAAATAAATCTTGACAAGTTGAGGATTTCACGATCTGGGTATCTACCATTGATAATACCTGAAAGGTAAAATAATTTAGCCCCTTTGTAAACTTCGGTCCAAAATCTATGTTTCAAAACTTTTTTTTGTGCTCTCAAAGTGCTTTGGCTTTTAAACAAATCACAATGTGTCACACAACCAATAACCTTAGGCATACCGTGATGTTGTGCAATGTTCAAAAATTCAAAAGTTTCCATTTCTAAACCAAAATTACCATCAATCATAATCAACACCAAATCCAAAATCTTAGCGGCATCAATCATACTGTTCAAATCTGGTTTGACTTCAATTATGGTGATCCTTCTTCTCTTACCAGAAACCAAAGTGATTGGGCCTTTAACTTCAGAGATTGAAGTCTTGGTAAATCTCTTAACTAAGGACTTGACCAATGTGGTTTTCCCCACTCCGCTTGGCCCTACAACACCAACAATAACAGGAGGCTCTTCTTCATCAGGGAGCCTCGTCACCATAGGAACATGGTATTTCTTTTCAGTGACATCTGCGCCTCTTTGAATATTCTTCATCATTTTGCCTGGAGCACTGACGGCAAAAGCCTTTGGGTTTCTGCCTTGAGCAGAAGCATTCTTCATTCTATCTTTGGCAGTCTTCCTGCCGCCCGTTCTATGGGGCTTGTTTGACTGCTGATCCATAATGTTCAAGGGGTTACTATTGGAACAAAAACAGCGGGAAGAGTCAGATGAAGATAATCAGGTCTAGATTATGATATCTTTGATCTTAACTTACTATGTAAGTCAGCAGCATTATATTATGTACGTATGTAAGGAAAGAAAAAAAAAAATTTTTTGGCCTCATCGCAAAAATTTTCAGTCGCGCGCACATAACCGTAACCATGCGTATAGACAAAATTGTAAACGACTCACGACTTTACCATAAGTTATTAAGCACATCAATTCTGCTAGCTACAGTTTTTAGGCTGTTTACGCAAGATGTTTTATAGAATCAAATAAAAAGCATTTTTTTAAAAGTTTATCAAATTACTTAAAATAAAACAAAACAGAGGAAATAACAAAAACAAATATCTAAGAAAAAAACTTAAGAGCAAGAAGCACTTTCTAAAGCATAATCATCCAAAATTACCAAAAGTCAACACCAACAACCAAAGCCAACAAAGCCATACGAACAAACAAACCGTATCTCATTTGTCTGAAATAAGCGGCTCTGTGGTCAAAGTCAACTTCTTCCTTGATTTCATTGACACGAGGCAATGGATGCAAGACACACATGTGTTGTTTAGCATGGGACAAAACCTTATTATCAATGATGAAAGAATCTTTAAGACGCTCGTATTCTTCAACAGTAGAGAATCTTTCTTGTTGAACTCTAGTCACGTACAACACATCAGTTTCAGCAATGATATCTTTGGTCAATTGTTCAGACTCAGTACCCAATTGATTGCTGGAAATCATACTTGATCTTATTTCTTCAGGCAATTGTAATTCATCCGGGGAAACCAAGTTGATCTTGACGTGGTAGTGTTTCAACAAAGTAACCAAAGAATGAACAGTTCTACCGTATTTCAAATCGCCAACAAAAGTAACAGTAATACCATTAACAGTACCCAATTCCTCACGAATAGTAAAGAGGTCCAAGAATGCTTGAGTTGGGTGTTCATAACTACCGTTACCAGCATTAATGACTGGAATTGGAGAAACTTTAGCAGCAGTAGTAATAGAGCTAGTTTCTGGATGTCTCAAGACAATAGCATCAGAGTAAGCAGCCAATGTCATAATGGTATCTTTCAAAGTTTCGCCCTTCTTAACAGAAGAAGTATCAGCCTTAACTTCAACAACTCTACCACCGAGTCTTTGCATAGCAGCATTAAAAGAAGTAGAAGTTCTAGTAGATGGCTCATAAAACATAGTAGTCAAAACACGACCTTTCAACAAGTCAAGAACCCCTTGTCTTTGCACAGCTAATCTCATTTCAGCCGCAATGGTGAATAAAATATGCAAATCAGAACGAGAAAATTGTTTGACTGAAGTTACAGATCTTCTCAAAAATGGATTGTTGCTTCTGATATATTGTTCCAATGGACCAGTAATTTTGATTTCTTTTGGTAACGGCTGAGAAACAAGATCAGAATCATCAATAGCTTGTTCAAGTCTTTCAAAAGATTGTTCAAAAGCATCATCGGTAGGCTTGGTTCTGTTAAATGAAAATTTTCTGTAAGCTGGAGATGTAATAGCAGATAGTGGAGAAGAATAATCATCATTATCGTTAGCAGCCTGTTCTGGGAAAGATCTCAATGTATCAACATCACCAACTGGGATGTCTGCTGGTTTTCTAGCAATAGCATTGATCAACAATTTAGCAACCTTGTTGTTAGTAACCAACGGAACAGCATAATCAATGGCCATTCTTCTAGAAACATAACCCTTGGAGACATAAGTGGCTGGTCTTCTAACCTTGTTGTTAGATGGAATGTTAATGTAAAGGTCAATCAAGTTTTGAGCCAAGTAATGGTTCAAGCTATGTTCACTTTCAACATTATCATCCAAAACTTCCAAGAATTGAATAGCAACACCATGTTCTTGGTAAAAGTTAAAAGTACCACTAGTACCGTAAAGGTTGTAGCCCAATTTGATCAATTTCTTAATTGCTGGAAGCAATTCTTGTTTTTCTCTGTAAGAACCGATACTAAGCAAGATGTTTTTCTTTGGAATGGTCAATCCACTAGCCATGTATGCTTTCAAATAAGCATCATACTTGTCTTTACCAATAGCAGCAACTTCACCAGTAGAAGCCATTTCCACACCCAATACAGGATCAGCGCCCAACAATCTAGCAAAAGAGAATTGTGGCACTTTAATACCGACGTATTGTTCTGGCAATTTTTTGTTTGGATAAGCTTTGAAAGGAACTCCAGCAATGGCTTTAGTGGCCAAATCAATCAAATCGGTACCGACAATCTTAGAGACAAATGGGAAAGATCTAGAAGCTCTAACATTACATTCAATAACCTTGATGTCTTCGTCCTTAGCAATGAATTGAATGTTCAATGGACCGGTAATGTTCAAAGCTTCAGCAATCTTAGCAGTAGCATAAACAATCTTTGACACGGTATGTTTGGACAAATCTTGAGGTGGGACAACCAAAGTAGCATCACCGGAATGCACACCAGCATTTTCCACGTGTTCAGAAACAACATGCATGACCAATTTACCATCTCTTGACACAGCATCCATTTCAATTTCTTTAGCATCTTGAATGAATTTAGTGATAACCACTGGATAATCTCTAGACACGGCAACAGCTTCATTAAGATACTTCTTCAATTCATGATCAGAGTAACAAACATTCATAGCGGCACCAGACAACACATAAGAAGGTCTAACCAAAACTGGATAAGAAACTCTGTTGGCAAATTCTTGAGCTTCGTTGATAGAAGTCAATTCTTTCCAAGCAGGTTGATCAACACCAATAGAATCCAACATTCTGGAGAACTTGTATCTATTTTCAGCCCCATCAATCATTTCTGGTGAAGTACCTAAAATCTTAACGTTTTGTCTGTACAAGTTCAAAGCAATATTGTTAGAAGTTTGACCACCCATAGAAACAACCACACCTCCAGAATTAGTCAAGTCATAAATGTCCAAAACGGTTTCGTTGTTGATGTTTTCGAAAAACAAGGAATCAGACTCATCAAAATCAGTAGAAACGGTTTCTGGATTATAGTTGACAATGATTGTTTTGAAACCTTCTTTACGCAAAGTTCTGACTGTGGTAACAGAACAATAGTCGAATTCGACAGAAGAACCAATTCTGTAGACCCCAGAGCCCAAAACAATAATTGAACCAGCATTTTCATCTTCAAAGGAGACATCATGAGAATCAGCATTGTAAGTCAAGTACAAGTAATTGGTATGAGATGGGAATTCAGCAGCGACTGTATCAATTTGCTTAATGCTTGGGAAAATACCATGTTCTTTTCTAATGTTTCTCACGGCACTTTCATTAGAATTCAAAAACTTAGCCACTTGTCTATCGTCGAACCCCAATTGTTTAACTTTACGTAACAAGTCAACTGGGAACTGATCTCTTTTGTTATCTTGGCCATATTTGGAGACTTCTCTACCGATATCAATCAATCTTGCCAATTTATTCAAGAACCATTTGTCAATCTTAGTTAACTCCCAAATCTTGTCAACGGTATAACCTTCAGAAAGAGCATTAGCAATAGCAAACAATCTTTGATCACTTGGAGTTTGCAATTCATTGTCAATGGACATCAAAGCACCGTCAATTGGGTTGAAACCCAAGTTCTGGTAATCGGATTCTCTAATGGCCTTTTGAATACATTCTTCAAAAGATCTACCAATGGCCATAACTTCACCAACCGACTTCATGGACGAGGATAAAGTAGTAGACACTCTAGTAAATTTTTTCAAATCCCATCTTGGAATCTTAGTGACAATGTAATCCAAGGATGGTTCAAAACAAGAACAAGTAGACTTAGTGACTTCATTAGTGATTTCGTTCAATGGGATGTTCAAACCCAATTTAGCAGCAGTGTAAGCCAATGGGTAACCAGTGGCCTTGGAAGCCAAAGCAGAAGATCTAGACAATCTAGCATTAACTTCAATGATGCAGTATTCTTTAGAAAACGGATTCAAAGCATATTGAATATTACATTCACCAACAACACCCAAATGTCTAATGACGTTAATAGCAGTAGTTCTCAACATGTTGTAATCATCGTCACTTAAAGTTTGAGAAGGAGCAACAACAATAGAGTCACCAGTATGAATACCCAAAGGATCGAAATTTTCCATGTTACACACAGTAATACAATTGTCAAAAGCATCTCTGACAACTTCATATTCAATTTCTTTCCAACCCTTCATGGATCTTTCAATCAAAACTTGTGGAGAAGTAGCAAAAGCCTTATTACACAAGTCCACCAATTGTTCTTCATTATCAGCAAAACCAGAGCCTAACCCACCAAGGGCAAAAGCAGCACGGACAATGACTGGGAAACCGATATCTCTAGCAGCAATAATACTCTCCTCAATGTTTGAAGTAGCGTGAGATTTGGCACATTTTTCATTGATTTCTTCCATAGCAGAGGCAAACAATTCTCTATCTTCAGTGGTGATGACAGTGTCAACTGGGGTACCAAGAACTTTAACGCCCAAGCTTTCGAATTCGTCTTTTAATTCAATACCGACAGACAATGCAGTTTGACCACCAAAAGTAACATAAATACCATCTGGTTTCTCTTCCTTGATAACTTTTCTGACAAATTCAGCGTTAACTGGCAAAAAGTAAACTTTGTCAGCCAAACCTTTGGAGGTTTGAATAGTAGCAATATTTGGGTTAATTAAGATGGTATAAATGCCTTCTTCTTTAAGCGCCTTGATAGCTTGAGAACCAGAATAATCGAATTCACCAGCTTGACCAATCGATAACCCACCAGAACCCAAAATCAAAACTTTCTTGACTTTAACTTGTGGGTGAGCAGCTCTGTTTTCAGCCAAAGTACCGCCTGGGAAATGAACTGGAGCCAATTTCTTAGTAGCATCGAATTTCAAAATAGTGTCGATAAAAGTATCAAAGAGGAACTCGGTATCCTTTGGACCAGGAGTAGATTCTGGATGGAATTGCACTGAGAAGAATGGTAAATCGGTATGATAAATACCTTCATTGGAACCATCATTAGCATTCACAAACAACTCTTTCCAGTTATTTTGCAAAGTGTTTGTATCCACTGCATAACCGTGATTTTGAGAGGTGATGTAACATCTACCAGAAATCGTGGAAGTAGCTGGAATATTGTGACCTCTGTTACCGAATTTCAATTTCAAAGTAGAAGCACCGGACGCTCTAGCAATCAATTGATGACCAAGACAAATACCAAAAATTGGAGTCTTGGCTTCTTTCAAAGCAACACGCAACTTGGCGACGACTTCACTAAGCACCGATGGATCACCTGGACCATTAGAAATAAAGAGACCATCGTATTTTTCTTGCAAGAAATCGTAATTCCATGGAACAATTTTCAATTCAACACCTCTATTGACAAAGCATCTAATTTGGTTGAATTTCATACCAACATCAATAGCAAGAACTCTAACAGTTTCACCATTAGCCTTTTTTATAGCGACTTGAGGATCTGGCTTGTATAATTTTGGTTCTTTGATGGAGACTTTAGCAACCAAATTTTTCAAATTTGGATCAACCCATTCAGGAATATTGAATTTGGACTCCCAATCAACGAAAAAATCACCGGTCAAAGAGGAGTAGATTGCATTCAAGTCTGATTGCAAGCAAAGTCTACCCAAAGTAGAACCTTTGTTTCTCAAATGTTTGGTCAAGTGTCTAGTGTCAACACCACAAATAGCTGGGATGTTTTCTTTCTTCAACCAATCACCGAGAGAGGATTTGGCCAAATAGTGAGAATATTCCTCGGTATAATTAGCCACCACCAAACCAGCAACGTGGATACGATGAGATTCAAAATATTTTGGCACATCTTTCAATAACTCATCCATGGCCTCGGTGTCAGGGACACCGTAGTTACCAACAATTGGATAAGTGATGACCAAGATTTGGCCTTCATAAGAAGGATCGGTGATGGATTCTGGGTAGCCCACCATCCCGGTTTGGAACACCAACTCACCAGAGGCAGAAGTTGGGGCCCCGAAGGAGTAACCAGAAATGGTAAGGTTATCCTTCAATTGAAGAACCATCAAAGGGGCTGGCTCTGATGGAGACGAAACAGGAGTTGCAACGGACATAATTATTGGAAAAAAGATTAATTAATAATAATAATAATAATAATAATAAATGATAACAATACTTTTTTGTTTTGAGGTAAACTTTTGAGTGAAAGATAAAAAATAAAAAACTTTTTTTTATTATAATATATAGAAGATGCTATGGAAGCTCCTTGCAATCTCCTTTTTTTCTAATAATTATTCCGAGCACTTGCCTTGTCTTCAAGCACAGAGATGATTACTAGAAGGAGAAAGAGAGAGAGAGAGAAAGAGAGAGAATAAGAGAAATAAGAGAAATAAGAGAAAATAAGAAATAATAAAAAGAGAGAGAAAACAAGAGAAATAAGAGAAGGAGAAAGAAAGAGAGAAATAAGAGAAGAGAAGAAGAAAAGGAGAAGGGAAAAAGAGCAAAAAGAAAGAAGAACATGAAAGAGAAGGAGGAAGAGCAGGGAAAGATATAGGAAAAAGAAACAGTACAAAATGCTATGACTGCACTGCTGCAGTAGCAATACGTGGAATAAAAAATTTTCAGATTTATTTTTTTTTTTTTTATTTTTTTCTCCGATGACACCAAATCCACCCAGTTTGTTAGCAAAAAACAGAAAAAAAAAAAAAATTTTCACCGGAGAACGCGTCGGGTAATCGAGGCGCAGAATTATGTCACCATTGCCGCAGAACGCCCAAACGCCGGCAGTAAAGAGAGGTTTTGACATCGACAGCTCAGAGGAGGTGTTTTCCTCGGGCAGAAGTTAGATATATTGATCGGGGAATTGTTTTCAGTTACTAAAGATGCTTATATTAGTGTGGAGAGGGCAAGAAAGAGAAAGGGAGATTTAGAAGAGACTCGGCCGTTGGGGAGATGAGGTATCGACATAGATACCGAAGTATTAAGCCTAGAATGAGATTTCTGGCGAAGTGCTCCGGGGAAGCAACATGCAGCAGCCAGCAGCGGTCTGCTTGAGGTAGACGCTGACTTCAACATTCAAAGAGTTTGAGCGAATGTCCGCCGTGTGCAAAAACTCCCAGAATCAAGTGCATTTCATGCCTCCAGAGACGTACATATTAGTCACCGCGGGGTTGCCTGGGGATACTATAGTGACAACTCTGCTTTTTGCTTTCACCACCCGCAAAGTTTACAGGACTCACAAAAATTACGTGGGTCGTCGTACAGATGTCGACATGTCCAAGGTCAAAGATTAAGCAGACTGGCGTTTACGAGCAAAATATGCTTTGCAACTGCAGTTCCGGCTTTGAAGTTGTTGTTTTTTTTTTTGTTTTTTTTGTTTTTTTGAAAAACAGAAAAAAAATTGAGAAAAAAAAACAATTTAGCATAGAAGAAAAAAATAAAATAAAATAAAATAAAATAAAATGGAAAACGTATGAATGTGAAATGTACGTGTATGTATTATATAGCGAAAAAAAAGCTAAGTACATGAAATCCGGCTTTAAGTGACAATTACATAGTATTTCCGTCCTTTGCAGACTTTCACCAATGACAAACCGCCTTGGATATTTCGTAATAGTTCATGAATAAGACAAAATAAAATCAAAACAAACAAACAAATAAACATTTTTCAAAAGAAACATCAATGTTAATTACAACATCGGTGGTACTTCTTCTTCAGTAGGGGCTGTACTACTACCTCTCTTGGCTGGCTGAATGTTGAGGGTTTCTTCCTTTGGTGCTGGTGATTTTTGAATCTCTGGTTGCTTTTTGTTAGCATTAGCATTGTTTTCGTCATATGCGTCTGCACTTACCTCAGCATCAGCAGCAGCTTCTTCAGCGGCAGCAGCTTCTTCAGCGGCAGCAGCTTCTTCCACCTGTTCAACTGCAGTAACTTCTTCAATGTAATGTTTCAACATTGCTTCAATTCCGTTCTTCAACGTTATAGAGCTTGAGTCACAACTTCTGCATGCCCCTCTTAATCGTATAATCACCGTACCATTTTCTTTGAAATCAACAAACTCAATGTCCCCGCCATCTTCCTGGATAGCTGGTCTAATTCTGGTAAAAATCAACTCTTTGATCATTGAAACCACCTCATCGTCATCATCACAAAATTCAACGTCTGATTCAAGTTCCGCGTTAGCATCAATCACTGGTTCCCCAGTAGACAAGAAATCTGATAACATGCTAAAAATCTCCGGTTTCAAAATCGACCAATCTAAATCAATGTTCTTTTCAATAGTTAAAAAGTCAGGTCCCAACATTACTGCTGAAACGCCATCAATAGTGAATAATTTGCGTACTAATGGTGAGTTAAAAGCATCTCTACCAGAAAGATACTCTATGGTTTTATCGTCCGGCAAAATTTTCACTGATGGTAGGAATTTTAAAGCATCCTCATTTGGAGTTTCGGTAGTTCTAATGAATAGCGTTCTCTTGGCATTAATCACATTGACTTTTTGTAGTTGTTGTAATTTGACATTGCTAGAATCATTATTACTAATATTATTATTTGATCTGCGTAGTTGTTGTATTGGATTGGCACTGCTTAACGTTGGAAAAATTGAATAAGCTCTCTTTGATGCTGGTGCTGCTGTGTAGTTATTGCATCTGCTTAGTAAAGCCCTGCTTGCTCTGCTTGTAGTGGTGGCGCCACCTCTGGCGGTTATTATTCTACTAAACATCGTATGTGGAATGTGGCGTGTATATTAATTTTCTTGTATACTTGTAGTTTCGTACGGGGTGCGTTGATAAATGGGTGCGTTTAATGCGAAGAAAAGCTAAAGGTGACTGATCAACAGGAAAGTAATGATAACAACACTCAAGGCAGTCAAGATGTTTAAAAACTCTGGATCACGAAAAGCGCGTACAAATTATTATGGCAGTCTCTGTCTTATAAAAGTCTCTTTCCTTATTTTTTTTTTTTTTCGCTCATCTGTC
>JXWR01002027.1_pt1 | contig 22844 bp, 8 predicted proteins | sample 315541 | NCBI WGS metagenome assembly JXWR01 (sample SAMN03273951, study PRJNA271842) | soil metagenome | isolation source: rice field ambient CO2 | place: India: CRRI Experimental farm Cuttack,Odisha-753006 | collected 2013-12-17
AGGAGCACTGGTGAAGGTTTGAAGCATTTATGACTTCATACAGTAGGAAATATCTGATGCCTGCGTTTGTTTTACTTGAGATGTTTGTACATCTAACATCTTTACTTGAGGATCCAACATAACGGGTGTTTAGACCGCACAGTACCCGCACTTAACTCTCCGGTGACCACTTACGTAATCCGTACCACTCTCTTCGCCTGTCCGTCCGATGAGATTGAAAAAAAAATTTTTTTTTTTTTTTGCATGAACTTTTTCATAGTCTCTGTGGACTTATGGATATTATTTCTACCCTTCAGGAGCTGCTTTTAATATAGAAACACTAACTGTATTGATTTACTTTCACTTACCCAAGTACAAAGTAAGCTCACAGAAAATCTGCTTATCAAGACAAAATTCAGAAATAGTAATAAAAGTAGCTGATCAGCTTGTATTTTTTTACTTCTACAGCAGTCATACATTTTCTGTACAGGGAAAACGAATTATATAATACAAAATGGAATTATCTAGAGTGAATAACCAAGATTCTGACATCTTGCTCAAGGGAAAGAATGCTCTCAACGAGACTGTCATAGACAAATATAGAATCGCTGGTCAAGTTTCCCAGACCGGTCTTAGCTATGTGATTTCCCTTATTCATGATTCCTACCATTTAGGAAAGATCAACCCACCATTAACTCCAGCCGAGATCTGTGCTTTGGGTGATTCATATTTGTACAGAGCGTTATCTACCGTTTATCAAAAAGGTTCCAAAGCAGTGAATGAAAAAGGTATTGCATATCCAGTGTCTTTGGATATAAACGATTCTGCTAATGGGATTTCTCCAGAATTGTCTGCTGATGCCAGCTTCAATAACCCAACAAACAACCCATTCAAGCCAGGTGATATTGTGAAAATTACCCTTGGTGCTCATATTGACGGTTACACCGCCTTAGTGTCTCATACTGTTGTTATTTATCCACCGCCAGATCTCACTAATGCTAATCCACAACCAGAAGGTCCATTGCTTGGTCCAAAAGCAGACGCCATTTGTGCTGTTTATGCTGCCACTGAAGCTGTGGTATCTCTTCTCGGATGTGCATTGTTTCCTGAGAAGTTGCCAGAAAATCTTGCTACTGCTGCTCCTTCTGGCAATAACAGCCAAAAAATAACCGGTTCTTTGATTAGAAAAGTTGTTGACAAAGTTGCCGAGTCTTTTGGCTGTGTGGTTGTTCCAGGTTCCAAGGTGAGAAGAATTAGAAGATTTTTGGCTGGTCAAGCTGAAAATATTGTTGCAGAAAAAGAATTTAAAGGTGTTGTTTGGGCTGAAGCTCATCAAGAATACAATTTGTTACAAAGATCCAAGCAATTACAAAATGGTCAAAGTGATGCTTTGATTACCATGGACAATGGCAATTATGACAAATTGGGTATTAGTGAATCTTCTGCTATACCGACAGATGAATTTGTCATTACACCAGGTGAAGTGTATGCTATTGATATTAAAATGGCTTCAGTTGCCGGATTTAGCAAACCGGGTGTTGTGACTTTACAAAATGTCGATGGATACAGTGGTAAGAACCACAACAAAACTGAACTTGTGGCCAAATCAGATGTCTACATTAGAGATTTCGCCATAAGTTACACTTTAAAATTGAAAAGTGCTCGTCTCGCTTTAAGTAAGATTGAAAACACTAGCTCTGTATACCCATTCAAACTTAACCATTTGTCTGAAAATTTCCCAATCAAGACTAAGCTCAGCATTGATGAACAACGTGAAATCATGGCCAAAATTGCCAAAGACATAAACAAATCTAGATTGGGATTGAGTGAATGTGTGAATAACCATTTGGTGGTAGAAAAGAAAATCCAACTTGCTAAATTCTTGCCATTAGAAGACATTTTGAACAGCTCTAATGAAAACGCTAGACCAACCGGCTATAATGACTTGACTCTAATGCACAACAACTTGCCGGGTTTCGAAGTTCCGTTGCCTAAATTGGGTATAACCCACTTAAAATTGAAATCTTTGTTGAAGAAATCAGAAAAGGTTGATGTTGCTAGAGAAGTGACTACTATCGCTTTGAACAACAGTAAAGTCAATGATAACAAGCCAGCAGAAGTTTTAAGAATAACCGGTGGTTCCAAGAGCACGGCTCCTAACTGGGTTCATTCCAACTACAAGTTACAAGATGAGGATATTTTGAATTTGATTAAATTGGGCCAAGACCAAAGATTTGGTATCAAGATTAAAGAATGTTTGCCAATGAAATTGACCGACATTAAGAATGACGGAACTGAGAAGATGGCAATGGATTAGTTTGTATAGTACATTATGCTTTGCCTTTGTTTTACTGCTTTTTTTTTATAAATATTTTTTGGTTTTTTGGTTTTTTTCTTTTGTTATAATACAAGTTCTTTTAAACGCAGCTGTTAGATTTTGTAGGCACACCTGGGGGCTTTTGTTTTTGCAGATCCTCGGTTTATACGATTCTTTGCCCAAACGCTGAAGAGCGAATGATAGTTAAGAAGCGGTCGAAAAAGCATCAAAAATAAGTTAAAATTTAAATTTGATGCATGATTATGGTGTCTTTAAAATGACATTATGCAATGCACAAGGCACCTCAAACTAACTATATATGGCTAGCTTGAAAAAGTGCGTTATTTTAAAAAATTTAATACTTCTAATCACAGAACAAAAGTTCGAATAAAATTTGAAAAATTGCAGCTTGTGGAGAAGCGTGGTTTGGCAATACTGTATTTTACTGCAAAGCCTTTAAGTGTAAAAAAGCTAAAGGTCCCAAAAGCCAGAAAGTAGGTTATGGTCTGGTATGGTCTGGTCTGACCAGAGATAATTTCTACCAGCAGTATTTTAACCATCCAAGGGTGTACCGGTGTATTTTACTCAAGTTCGGAAGGCTTAAATTCCGAAACTCACTCCGAAAAGTTTCAACCATAGCTATAGGGAAAGGACGGATGGGGAATAAATACGCAGCGAGAATCGACCCCCTCTCGCCAAGTCTTACAACACCGTGCAGCATGCACTAGTGCTCAGGTCCTCAGGTCCTCAAGTCCCGTACCAACAAATTTACCATATTATATAAAGTGAGTTGGCTGCCTATAAAATCTTCTCAGCCTTTTAGGAAAAAAATGCTCAACTTGGTTTTTAAATTAATTTGCTCTTTGTTGATTATACCATAATTTATCAAATCTAATACTAATCTATTATTTTCAACATGCGTCCATTCCAAAATATTCTCGCCGCTACTGCCGCTGCTACCGTTGTTTCTGCTTCAGCACCAAAAGTGTCTGACTCTCCAGCTGGAGCTCATGCTATTGCCAAATTCCCAGAAGGTGGCAATTCCTCTGTTAAAGGTTCTGTTCAATTCTCCTCTGAAAGCAATGGCCAAGTCAAGGTCTCTGTTGACATTTCTGGCTTGCCAACCGGTGGTACTCCATACCTTTACCACATTCATGAATTTGCTGTTCCAGAAGATGGTAACTGTACTGCTACTGGTGAACACTTGAACACTTACAAAGCCCCAACCCCATGCGATGCTTCTACTCCAGATAATTGTGAACTTGGTGACTTGTCTGGTAAATGGGGTACTTTCAACAGCACTTCTTACAGCACTTCATTCACTGACCCATACTTGTCCTTGGATCCATCTGACGAATCTTTCATTGCTGCTAATAGATCTATTGTTTTCCATTTCCACAACAAGACCAGAATTGCTTGTGCCAACTTGGAATTCACTGCTGCTTCTTCCAATGTTTCTTCTAACAACACCAAAAATAGCACTTCTGGTGAAGCTACCAGTACTTACGATGGCGCTGCTAATGCTTTGACTGTTGCTGGCTCTACAGGTCTTGCTGGTTTGGCTGTTTTACTTTCTATGCTTTTGTAAGCTGATATAGTTGCGTTGTAAATAACGTTCCTTTTGTTTTAAATTTCGCTACGATATTCACCTCTAGCAATTTTTAAATGTTTTTGATATAAATTGAAAAACTTAATATCTTAGCTTGTTTTTTGTTTTCCTACTGTAGTTACAGCACTGGATAGTAATGTTGTCTATTTTTGATGAAACGGCCGATAACAACAATAGCGTATGCATGATGAACTGGATAATCACAAAAACATCTTCAGTTTTTATAAACAAACTATATTGCGATCCAACTAGCCCTCAAGTTTATTTAATTCCTTTTGGTCCCGACAATAATTCTAATGGTTTTAATGCACTATAACTTTGTGAGCGCTCACACGTTGCTGATTGACTTGTGCTTGAAAACTTTTCAGCTCAATTGAGCCTTTCAAGCTTGATGCTGGCAAATTTCATTCTGTATGTAGATGCATTCCAACGCATAATAAATTAATGTTAACCCCCAGTATAATCACAAATTCTCATTTACGCCGCCAGAATGCCGATATACAGGAATCGCGGCAAAAAGTACGAACTAAATAATGTGCAAACAATAAAGATAACAATAGCAATAATAATGAAAAACATCTCAATCGAGAGAATTGACATTCTCAATAGCCAGTTTAGGTCTCTTACTAATTGTGACTCTCGCCTTTGGCTAATAAACTATCTTTCTGAAAAGTACATAAAAAATTTGAACTGTGGGCCGTGTTGGACCCACCCCGGTGCCTCGAGCGATCACTGCTGTCTGATCGGTGCGCTAAGTATATGTTTTGCCCATTGCCAAGTCTACGACAAAGTTAAAAAATAAATAAAAAATAAATAAAAAAAACTGTTGTACCCGTGCATACGTATTCCGTTGTTGTTGTTTTGATTCTTTAACTATTTATAGAATCCTTTTCCATTCGCTCATTCGCTTCAGTTCAATTCTTTTTCGCTGTCTTTTCAATTAACAACTATTAAGTTCGGGAATGTGGCGCGTATACGGACACGCATACTGACATGCATTGTCATGCATGATACCTAATCGGACACACCAGGTCCAAAGTCAGTCAACATTAGGAATAACACCGACAAGTCAAATCTTCAAAGGTTAGTCGGATATAATCCTGCTTCGACATAATATTATCTCGGAAATAAAGGCTTGTCTGAAAGGACGCAAGGGAAAACTACCATAAATTTTACCTAATATAGTAAACAAGCAAAAACAAGAGAGAGAGTTAAAAGAGAAAGCAAAATTTTAATCGTTTAAGTGGATATACTTTCGTGTTTTACAATTTAACTCAAATCATTTTTAGTTTGTAATAATCATAGTTGTAGACCACTCTGGCTGCTCACTTTTTTTTGACATTCCAATCAAGCTCAAAGTACTTATGCTTGCAAATATATTTGCTTGTTTTAAGTCTGGCTTGTCTTGCTTTTCTTGATCAAATTTGTCTTGTTCTTGAGCCTGTCCACTATTACCTCAAGGCAGAGACAGTCCAGAGGCAATCCTGCAATCACGAACGAACGTGAAAGGAAAACAGACTAGGCGAACTGCGTAGGATTAGAGAATGGTTTTCAACATACGTTGGGTGCTTACAATTTTGTAGAACCGCGCAATCAGGTTGATATATGTGTATGCATCTAAACCATGATGTTAACATTAGATAAAAAATTACAGTACTAAGAACAGATCATGATGGAATATGAAAACCAGCATGAATCAAATGCAGCAGGACGTAAAAATCGTAATAGTATAATATACATAACGTAACACTTAAAAAAAAATGCTCGTCGGTAATATAGTTCACAATCAAACCAAGATAAAATCAGAATATGGGTTAAAGGTAAATGAAAAATGGAATATGCGCAAATATTGCGCCATTAAAGATAAAGAATACAGATATCGTAAGGCATTAAAAAGGTTGAATATATCAACGGGAAACAGCGTGAAATGATAAAAAAAAGGAAATTATGAGATAAAAAATCGATGAGAAAAGTAAATAAAATAAAAAATGAACCAGTCACTAAAATGATTAAATTGCCAACCAGAAAATCTATCAAATGACCCTTGCTATGGTAATAGTAATATATATAAATAATAATGAAAAAAGATATGAGAATAATGAACCACGATGCTGCAAATCACCCAACAGTAGAAAGGGAAAAAAATAAAAACAAAAATAGATAAAGGACCGCAATGTGAAACAAACATAAACCTGAAAAAAAACTGAAAAACATGATACAAAAGAATTAAAATTATGCAATGTATGCCATTTGCCTTGAGCAAAAAGAAAACAAAAACAATTCAATGCTGTTCAGACTCGTTAGCATATTTTGCAACTACTTCAACAAGAAAATCAAATTTTTCATTAACTTCCACTGCCGTCTTCACATGCTGAGCACTTATTCTCCTGGCACCATTTTTTCTAGCCTCATCACAGGATTTTTCAACCAAGGAGCATAGGAAAATTTCAAGAGCTTTGCCAACCACTACTGGAGTAGCTTGAGCAACTTTTCCAATATCTTCATCGCTCTGCATAAGCTTTTTGATTCTAGCGGCTGGAAAATGTGTCTTTATCAAGTCATAGTTAGGTACCTTTTGTGTGGTTCCACTGGAAGCAGCAGTAGCAGCAAGGTCAGAGACTGCAGGCGTTGCTGTAGTTGTAGGGCCTGTGGCGGTGTCTGTGGCGGTGTAAGTATTTGTGGACATGCTGGGAAAAAGCGGAAGCAGACAAGCAGCAGGCAAACTGTAATTATAATCTGTGTGGCTAGTTCGAGTTCGAACGCTGGATCCAAGCGGCCAATGGTAGCAGAGGAGCGTAAGACGGGGTGTGCGGGTGTTGGAGCAACAGATATACATAAAAATAAAAAGTGTGAAAGCTGCGCTGCCGGGAACAGAAACTGGCGGGATTCTCGCCGTCTTTATATGTCGTCCGCTGTGAACCACCGCCTACCGCCACCGCCGGCCAATCGTAGCCGCGCTTTACATGGCTCCCAACCTCACCGTTGCACTGCACTTTCTGCCATACATGTGTACACTAACAAAAAATAATAGATTTCTTTTTGTCCACCGGGGTCTCCACAAATATCAGCTGGTCGTGAGACTTTCTCGTGTATTTAATGTATGCCACGGCGGGAACAATTTTATTTTAACAGTTCGTTTGGCAAGGCGCTTGTAATTCGTGTTACGAGTATGGCCAGTTACAGAGGCTTTAGTAAAAGAAATTTTCTCGTTTCTAGAAAAAGACTTACATTAACTATATCTACAGTGGAAATGTTTGTGTTCTTGGAGACACCGAAGATTCTGAATTGCAGTCCATTATCAAAAGATAACAAACAGCATGTCTTCGATGTACTATGATGCACTTTAGGTAATATTTGTTCTTGAACAGAATGTGAAAATAAACCACCAGTAGTTGAGTCCGAGAACTCAAACCACAAGCTGGTCCACAGCAGCTTAGTGTTGCCTTAGAAAGGCTATCAAAACGAAAGCGCAGGAAAAAGGATGTCTGACAGGTACAAGGTGTCAAGCCAACACCAGCTGCTGATCTGTCCAGAAGAGAAAATGAGTATAATTAATTGAGAAAGTAATTTTTTTTTTTGGAATTAAAAATTCATGATTCATCTCCTCAATTTGTATTAATTGCCTCTTGCTTGCAAGAATAAATTATTTTCAATTTCGGAGATTTACAGTGAGAAAGATAAAATAAAATTCATTAAACGCAATCAAACGTTTATTAATTGACATCTAGTAATTGAAACAATATTGGTGTTCTTCATTCATATTGTTTCATATTATTTTGAAACTGTTATTGATTTGAATGGAGATATAAAATCGAGGGAAAGGAATAATTACAAAACTAAAAATTAAAAAAAAAAAAAAATTTACCTTAAAAAACTGCTACCAGCAAGCCCATAGAAAAAAACAGTCACATGGTTTAACATGGTACCCGGCCTTGACACATAATGCCAAATATAAATATTATTACATTTTATTTTTGTATAGCAAGCCGGCCTAGTATAGTGGTCAGTACGAGTCGTTGTGGCCGACTAGACCCAGGTTCGATTCCTGGGGCCGGCAATTTTTTTTTATTAAATAACCCAATTAATATTAGGTAGGCATAAAGTTATTTTTTATTATTTGAGCTAAAAATTATATGCTTTATTTTACTTTTACGTTGTTCAGTGGTAAGTTTTTTGTATCTACTGACAGTTCCCATGAAGACTCTAACCCACTTTAGTAGCTAGTTCTTTTAATATTACGATAACTTTAATGCTGGTGATTGGGGGATCATGCAATGGTTTGTAAGTATACACAACTAAAAAGAAGTAAGGGCTCTGTAACGTAAGTTTACTATCAGTTCACCCAATTCTCTTTCCATTATCACGTTGGATTCCCTGTCAGAAAATAATTTTTAGGATACTTCCTTTGGAGTGGTGGCAAATGACTTCTTTTTTAGGAAATATCTGTGGCTATTAAACCAGTAGTGTTGGCTATCGTCTATTCAATTGTAAATAATTAACACACTATAGATTAGTTTGTCAATCAGCTCACTACACACTCTTGGTTAACTAGTTTACTTTAGAAAGTGTCATAGTAAAAAAAAAAAATAGTCAATATGTCCCGAAAGAGAAACTAATGGTGACCATGTTGATTGCATAGAATATTATAGAGAAAAAAAAATAGTAAAAGAATATAAGCCACTAGAGAACTAGATGGGCTGACTGTACAATAACACCAGTGTTTTTTAGTTAATCCAAACTGTAAATTTACACCCTCGACTAATTTAAATCATTTTATTTTGTGTATTTATGTTCTTCAAATCCAGCACATCAGACAATACCTTGATTGTCTACTTAAATCAGAACCAAAAGTTAGTTATCAAGAATCGCTTTCATTCTTTGTTCTTACGTTTGGTTTTTAGTTGAGGACAGAGTCTTCCAAATTGTGGAAATTTGGAAGACTCTGGCAATTTGATAGTCTGTGCATTATTGCGTATGAAAGGAACTTTTTGTGTCCTGTATTAAATCTGTAAAAAATACAAAAATGGGCTGCTTCTCTTAGCTACAAAACACTTTCAATCTTTCATATGACGTCTTAGCTTTGCAGAACTACATAAGGTATGCTGCACTGGTCCTCCAGCATCTTCTTTTTCAGTAGCATGTCGATATACAATACATATATATAGCACAAAAAATTGAATTGTCCAATATATTAAAAATGAGCCGAAATCGAATCATTGCTTAGTGCAGATATTTTAATTAAAAAGACACCACTTGGTGCTCCCCTTTGGTATTTTTTAGCAACTTTCACTGAAATAAGAAAAGCTATCATAGTCTATATGTTTCGTTATAGTTTTCACTGCAAGTACTAATTTTGTAACTATATTCGTTTACTACAAGTGGTTTTCTTATTTATATAGTTAAACGGCCTCAGGCCGTTTATTCATCTACTGGTACGTTCATGTTGCAGTTTCAACCTCTCCCCATCAATGCCCGCCTCTCTTTCTTCTCAACGGCTAGCCCAGGCCAATAGGGGCATCGCAGACATCTCCTGAAACATGCGCTAGGATGCACTAGACTGCATTTCAGGGTACCCCGGATTTTCGCTTCAGTTGCTGTTTTGCGTAGTGCATTTGTGGCGTAACTAACGCAGTCCACAAAAAACGCACAGCTTTCTGACAGTACTATGTGTAGGTGCATATTATTGTTGCCAAACATTATGATGTAAATATACTTGTATGTATGCTCTATGATTCAGATAAGTTTATGAAAGCGAACTGAGGTATTTGGAAGGATCAAAGCTTTAGGTGGGCTGGAATTGGACTAGGAGTTTCAGAGATCACTTCGTTTGCTCAAGGCGACAGCCGTCGACCTACGAAGTTGCAGCTAAACCGGTCTGATTCAGTTACCCGTCGTTACTTGTACTGGCGATGTAGACGTTTGCTGTGCAATATTGCACTTGGGCCGCAATTTTCGCTATTTGAGACATAAAAAACACAAATGAGAATGTTCTGAAGCTTATTAACTATTATATCAGGTTCATTTCGTGGATGGATTCTGGCGTCTGGCAAAATCCTGAGCGACCGAAAATTCGATTCAGTTTCCACTGGCGGCCGGGTGGCCCCCGATGACCTGCGGGCAGATGCGTGGCTAGTGCGCTTTAGTTGATTAGTGGCTGCACCCACCTCCACAAAGTAGGTGGAAGTAGCACTGTAATACCCGAATCCTGGGGCAAAGCGTCGCTGGCATTTGACTTGTCTGTTTGCTTTAACCCTATTTCTTGCCTTTTTTCTCCCTTGTATACTTTTCAATCTTTTTTTTTCTTTCTCTTTTCTCTTTTTCAAGCCTCTAAATACATTCAATCAGCTAAAGCTATTCAATTCTACCAGACAGCACTGCGTTTTGTTTAGATTGCGACCTCTTATCTTTTATTTCACTTGTTTGCTTCGCTTTACCACGTTACGTTTCTAAATAAAATTTCACTGCTGTCATTTTTTTTTTCTGGTGATATTGCCACGCTGCTGAAATTTAAACTTTTGACAATGTCTCGTTTCAATTCTTACTCAAGTTTGCAAAGAATCAATTCCAACCTTTCCAATATTATGGAAAATGGATTCTACATTGGTGTTGATGTTGGCACTGGTAGTGCTAGATCCTGTATCATTGACTCTATGGGCACTATTTTGGCATTGTCTGAACGTCCAATTATTCGTCAAGAGTTGAAACCAGATTACATTACTCAGTCCTCAACGGAAATTTGGGATGCCATCTGCTTCACCGTAAAGACTGTTGTTAGAGATTCTGGCATTGACCCTAATCTCATTTATGGTATCGGTTTTGATGCAACTTGCTCTTTGACAGTCATCAACAATGCAGATGAGCCAGTTGCGGTGGGACCTGATCTTCAAAATGATAACCAAAATATCATTTTGTGGATGGACCATAGAGCTGTTGAAGAAACAAGAGAAATTAATAGCACTGGTTATGTAGGATTAAAGTATGTTGGCGGTCAAATGAGCATTGAAATGGAAATTCCAAAGATCAAGTGGTTGAAAAACAATTTGCCCCCAAAGAAGTTCAAAGACTGCTTGTTTTTTGATTTGGCAGACTTCTTGGTTTACAAAGCTACTGCTATTCACCATAGAAGTTACTGTTCTACCGTTTGTAAACAAGGTTTACTCCCACCAGGCGTTGATGGCCAGACTACAGGTTGGTCAAGAGAATTTTTCGAACAAGTTGACTTACCAGAATTGGTTGAAGATGGTTTTAGAAGAATTGGCGGTGCACCAGGAACTACTGGCAAGTGGTTTAGTGCTGGTGAGGCTGTTGGCCCATTATCAGCTAAAGCTGCTGAAGAATTGGGTTTGACTCAAAACTGCTATGTTGGTTCTGGTGTTATTGACTGCTATTCCGGATGGATCGGTACTATTGCTGGTAAGACTGATATTTCAATTTCTGAATTGGAAAAACAGGAACATGAAGTTTTTGGCATTGACAGAGCTGCTGGCAGATTAGCTGCTGTTGCCGGTACTTCTACTTGTCATGTTGTAATGTCAAAGGATCCAGTGTTTGTTCCTGGTGTGTGGGGCCCTTACAGAGATATTATGGCTCCATCATACTGGTTGGCTGAAGGTGGGCAATCATGTACTGGTGCTTTGTTAGCTCATGTTCTCTCCACTCATCCTGCCTACGGTGACTTGTCTCACAAGGCTGATGCTTCCAACATCAATAAGTTTGACTTTTTGAATTCCACATTGGAAAGATTAGTGGTGGAGAAGAAAGAAAGATCAGTTGTTTCTCTTGCTAAGCACTTATTCTTGTATGGTGATTATCATGGTAACAGATCACCAATTGCTGACCCAACAATGAGAGCTGCTATTATCGGACAATCAATGGACTCTTCATTGGAAGATTTAGCGGTTACATACTTGGCTGCTTGTGAATTTATTGCTCAACAAACAAGACAAATTGTTGAAGCTATGGAGAAATCAGGACACAGAATCTCTTCTGTTTTTATGTCAGGTGGCCAATGCAGAAACGGTTTATTAATGCGTCTTTTGGCAGATTGTGTTGGCAAACCAATTATCATTCCTCGTTACATTGACGCTGCTGTGGTGTTTGGTTCAGCTCTTTTGGGTGCTGTTGCTGCTGAAAGTGTTCCAAAGAGTTTGAAGAGAACCAATTCCATTAATATCAGATCTGGCCACTCTTTTATAAAGCAGCCAGTAGCTCTTGATGTACCTTCTCCATACACTGCTCCAGCTGCTACTGCTAGTGCTAGTAACATTGCATCCATGGCTCCAATGAATCCTGGTGCTGGTGACGAATATCCTTTCCCAACCATGACTCCAATGGATGAGAAGAATGAATTTGAATTTGAGACTGCACCAAAAGATGCAAAACCAGATGACTCTGATAGTGAAGATGAAGGTGGTGCTACTATTTCTTTTGGTGCCCAAAACAAGAACTTCGAAAAAGTCTTCCATGATAAATTGAAATTGAAAAAAGAAAGCCACTCTAGAAGATCCTCCGTCAACAAAAAGACCTCAGAAAAACCAGGTGATAAATTGTGGCACATTATGGAAAAAATGTCAGGCCCAGGTAGAGTTGTCATGCCATCGCCAGAAAATGATCCAGATAGACAGCTATTGAATGTTAAGTACAAGATATTCTTGGACATGGCTTCTAAGCAGAGAGAATATCGTGAATTGGTCAATTCTGTGGAAAAGACCCTTACCAAGAAATAATCGCATAGTTTAGACGTTTCTGGTTTGATTTGTTTTCAGTAATTTGTTACTGTTTTTATTTTTTAATAATTTTTCATTTTTCAAGTGTCTCTTTAATTCAAGGCTAACTCACATCACAAGTAGATTTTTTCAATTATATCAATTTATATAGTGATACATTGCTGATTTTCATGTTTAGTTGAACAAATTCGTAAGATAAGACGACCTAGTTTCAAATCAGTTCATGCCACAATCTTTGAGTGTCATTTGTAGCAACTACAAGGATGAAGAGATTATAAAGACCGATAGTCGTAATATTAACAAAACAAGTAAACAGAGAACTATATAGAAAATACATAAAAAAAAGCAAAGTAGAAAAAACAACCCTATACATAAACCGATTAATTCCAACAAAAGAAAAAAAAAACAGCACTTGCAAAATGTCAACTTAATCAGCTCAAAGACCTTCTATCATTGAAAAAATGTTTGTCAAAACATTAGATTTCACTTCATCATCATAAATTCTGCAACCTTCCCCTGTACCAGATTTAGAATTATTCAAACCGCCTCTAATCAACCAAGCAATATCACTTTGCAAACCTAATGGAATTCCACTTGCGGACAAATGAGCCAACTCATTAGATTTCTTTATTCTTGAAGTATGTTCTAGTTCATTAGCTGCAATTTCCGCTTGATCAATAATTGAAGCGTTAATACCACACATCGAAGCAACATTCATACCAAATGATCCAGCAGCCGCCCCATCTTCCAATTTGTATAAAAATGTAACATTTCTCGAATTTTCATCTACCAAAATTGCCATTCTTTTAGGCTTGACGGCTGGATGGTTTTGGAAAGGCAACCCTAAACTTGCATAATGAGTAGCAAAAAATCCAATGGACTGGATATGAGTAGCAATATGATGAAGCACGGCTTCGGCAATGGCAAAACCATCAGATGATGAGCCACCTCTACCTAATTCATCCAACACGAGTAACGACTTTGGAGTAGCTGATTCCAAAATACGTTTAGTTTCGGATAGTTCTACCAAGAAGGTGGATTTACCTTGCATGATATTATCATTAGCTCCTAATCTGGTCATTATTCTATCAATTGGGGTGAGCTTTGCGGAAATTGCTGGAACGTGACATCCAAGTTGTGCAAGAATAACTGCTACACAGGTCATTCTTAATACAGTTGATTTACCAGCAGCATTAGCACCAGTTAATAATCCCAAATTAGCATTGTCACCGCCAAGATTAACATCATTTGGAATGAATTCTTTAGTACCGCTAACCCCGCCGCCAATGAAGCATGGATGTCTTAATTCTTCAAAATCAACTTGTCCCATATTAGATTCAATGAAGTCTGGTCTGCATGATGGTTGATCAAATGATTCGGAAGTCAAAGCTAAACTGATTATACAATCAATGTTGGCAATGGCTTTCACTGTATTCAACCACATGGAATAATTAGCATCGAATCTGCTGTAAAACTTGGATTTCAAGTTTTCAACAATAACTTTATGCAATTCTCTGGTTTCCATTAATTCTTGAACAATTTCTTTCACTTCTGGAGACCAGTATCTTTTCACTTTGGACGTGGAACCCATAATGACCCAGTCTTTTGGTATTTTTTTGACTATCTTCATTGGCACTTCAATCAAGTAAATTTCTTTACCTGAATCTCTATAACAAATTTCTTGAGATTTGTAATGACGCTTGTAGTCTCTAAGCAAAGTATTGAGCTGTTTTTCCAATTCGTTTTGCTTATTGAGAGACGCATCAAAATCTTCCTCAACACCAGGTTCAGGGATTAGCAAATCTTCATCTATAGCCTTAGTATGATCAAATGCATTTTCCCAAGCATCAACGGTTTCTCCTAAAGAATTTGGAATGGTTTGGAAATATTTGGCAAGTGCGCCAGGCAACTTATCCACGGATCCATATTCGTCATTCATTTGAGCCACCAATTTTTTAATGTTATCAAAACTGTCAATGACTCTGGCAAAATCTTTGATTCTCAAGTTGCCCGAATGTATTCTTGACAACATCCTTTCAAGATCTGGTAATGATCTTAACGAAGAGCTCAATAATTCCATCAAGTTACCATCATTAAGCAAACCGTCAACAGAGTCCAATCTTTGATTGATTGCTGATATGTCGAGTAATGGATGACAAACCCAAGTTTTCAACATTCTTTTACCAAATGGCGTTACCGCTCTATTAATAAGCTTGAATAATGTTCCCTTATCAGTGCCATCAAAGGCGTTGTTAAAAATTTCCAAATTTTGAAGGGTTTGACCATCAAGAATCAATGTTGAAATAGACTTGTAAATATCATATTGTTCAATATTACCAATAGATACCAAATCATGATCAAGTTTTAAAGAGCGTAAATACCAAAGCAACCCACCAAATGATGAGAACCCAATACATTTATTTTCAGCATAATCCAGCAACACTGGTGGCCAGTGACTTCGATCGTCGAGATCTTCAGCTTCAAAATATTTGGCTTTGCTAAATTCTTCTACTGTAGTTTCACAATCCCAAAATTCAGTTTCAGGTTTTAGAGTGTTCCACAAGAAATTTTCAGCGGAATTGAATTTGATAATTTTGGTGGCTAAAGTGCTCAAATTGTTTTTCTCGACTATTATTTCCTTGGGCTTAATTTGATTCACCAAAGTTTCCAAATTAGTGCATTCTGCATCATCATTGAATTCCAATAATCTGATGGCACCAGTGGCGGTATCAATAAATGACACACCAAAAATGTTTGATCCATCACGGTTACTATTTTGCTTGACAGCCAAACAATAGGTAGCCATATCATCGCTCAACATGCCATCCTGCGTTAAGGTACCCCCAGTTAAAACACATGAGAGCTCTCTTTGAATGACTTTAGCTTCTTTTTTACCAGCATCACGATCTTTCATCTCCTTAGCCAACAAAGTTTCTTTTTGATCAACTTTTGCCACTTTGAAGCCCTTTTTAATGAATTCAGAAGCCCAATAATCGAAAGACATTTCCGGAATACCAGCAAGTTGCATATTAGCTCTTCCAGTGTTGGCTAATTTCAAATCGAATAAAGAATGACCAAGCATTGCATCCTTCTCGTATAACTCGTAGAATTTCCCCTTTTTGAAAAACACAATGCTATTCCACATTTTAGACTTGATTTCCCAATATTGCTTCTCAAAAGCTGTGAATTTAGCCCAAGCCGAAGATGGGATATATAGCGTTCGTGGATCATAGTTGGGATCAGTTTCAAGACGTCTTTCAGCATCTCTTATAGTGACCAACCATTGGTACCTTTCTTCATTTTGTTTTTTAAAACTCTTTGCCGGAGAATCTTTCTCTGGAGATTTGCTTTTCTTTGCCTTTTGTGCTTTTGGTTGAGTAGCAACGTATGTTGAATTAGCATTATATTTGTCAACCAAACTGGACTTTGAGTTTTTGGTCTTGTTTGGCTTGAAAGCTTTTTGTTTGACCGGTTCATCATCATCCAGTATGAAGCCTTGATCTGCATTTTCAGAATTATCAGCAGCACCAGCAACGTCTGGAGATGTTGACTTTTCGTGCTCATCTAAAAGTCTGTCCAATTCATCATGAACAACAACTTCGTCATCCTCATCAATATCTTTTGGATCAGGAAGATCTTCAGCAAGATCTTCGTCATCATCACTAAATTCATCTGGAACGAAATCATCTTCCAGATCTGATTCAACAACCTTTGATTGCTTTCTTCTCTTTGACTTCACTGGAAGTTCATCTTCCTCGTCATCGCTAAGTTCAGAATAATTGACTTTACGACGGCCAGATCTGGATAACGGACTTGACGACGCGTTTTCATCTTCCGAATTTTCTTGGCTAGAATTGGCAGGTGTGGACAACTGTGGCTGACTGCTAGCGCCATCGTGTTTGCTGCTTTTTGAGTCAAAGGAATAGTTTGATTCAGTTTTTTGTAAAGGCGTGTTGAATATAGTCTCTGATTTTGACTTTCTGGAAGACTGGCGCGTAGGAGTTTCATTTTCCGGATCAATAGTGGTGTTTGGCGTATCCTGATTATATTCAGATTTTGAGGACTCTTTAAAAGATGAATTGGGTGGAGACACAGGCTTTACTGGTTCAGTTTTAGCAGAGGCTTTGGAGAAAAAACTGAAAATGGTGGCTTGCTTCTTCTTTTGACTGCTAGCCGTGGAAGCCTTCTTGGTGCTTCCTCCTCTCACTGGCGTTATTGCTGCCATATTTGATTCGATGTAAACTGAGGCAAGATTCTATTGAACAGAAGAGTGACAAGCTTTAGTTATTTAAAACTAAGAAAACAGCCCCTCACAAGAATAACTAACAAAAATTGTAAAAATATATCTGAAAGAATAAAGAAAATTCAAAAAGAAAAAGGAGGACCAGTAAGCCAGCTAGAAAACATGTAAGCGCCAGGAGCAGAAATATAAATACTTTTGGCAATGGCACCAGTGCACAACGCGTGTTTTTACTCGTTTAAAAAAATATTTCTATTTTCACTGCCAGACGCGTACTGCACATGACTACAAGTCACATGAGTATATATTACACCAAATTGAAGGTTCTTTTTAAGGCTCATCGGTTGCCAATTTCAACATCAAATCAGGAAATTGCTTCTGATGAGACGAAGACGTAATGACATCCTGCAAAGTAACCAGTACTAGCAGCGCTTTTTGCAATATAAGTTTCTCTCAAAAGAATGGATAATAACCAGGAAAGCTCAAACACCACTTCATTTGCCAGTATTCTTGCAGGGGTGCAGAAACTTCGTAATCTGGCAAACAAAATTCAAGTGGAAGACGCTCAGCCAAAACCCTCAGCATCATCACAGACTTCTCAGACAAATACAGCACTTAAAGCCATCAATAACCTGAGAAACAACAACGAGAGTACTCCAGATCCTGCCTCAAAAGGTGCAACAAGCTTTATCAGCGCCAAGAACCGATATAACGAACTACAGGGCAGCTTAAAAAGGCAAAGAGATGACGTCGCGGCCTCAATAGCTTACCGTAACGATTTCGAAAAGAATAACACAAACAATAATACTATCACGGCTAATCGAGAGCAACCGACTTCATTCACTAAAACTTCTTTATACCAGCAGCAGTATCAAAGAAGTCAGTCAAAAAGCAAGCCTGCAGTGTCAAAGATAGCTATTCATCCGTCGCAAAAAGGTAATCCTTTAATCAAGTCACTTCGTAATATTCCATACGAGTATACCTCTATAGTCAAAACAGACTACTTAATCAACTCTCATATATCAGTTCTCTTTTTATCGCTTAAATACCACAAACTTCGTCCCGATTACATCTACGGAAGGCTAAAGAAATTTGGCATAAGCTCAATAGAAGAAGATGGCTACAGTAGGGCAAGAAGCTCAGATTCTCATCTAAAGATTCTTTTACTTCTTCTTGACTCGGAGACCAACTTTTGGGATTCATTGCAAGAACTTACAAAACTATGTGTTTTTAATGGCTTTACATTATTGGCATCGTGGTCTTTTGAGGAAGCAGGGGACTATATCTATTTGCTAAAAAATATCGATTCGACTGCGTTACTTAAAACGCGGGGAAATAATGATAAATTTGATATCATCAAAGGTATACACAAAGCGGATTATTACTCTCGTTTGCTTGAAACTTTGACATCCATTAGATCAATAAATAAAACCGATGTAAGTAAGATTGCAAGCAGTGGTGAATTTAAGAATTTTAAAGAGCTTATTCGGGATAATGGTGAAAAATTGGAGCTTATAGAAGGGTTTGGCTCAGTAAAATTGAAAAGATTTAGAGATACAATTAACGAGCCATTCTTGTACGGGAAAGATTATGATGCTGACCCGAAAGTTGCAGAATGGAAAGAAAAGTGCAAGAAGATAAAACTTGAAAGAGAACGTGCTGCCACTGAAACACTGCGTCCATAGTAGCTGATACTCTATATATATAGTGTTTTTTTATGTGAATTTATTTAATATTAAATCGCTGTTTATGAAGAGAATACAGAAAATCATCATAAGTGCCTTTTTAAATCGTTGAATGCAGCTGAATTTTGCAAAAATGACAGTGAATGGCCCAGGATGGCTACAATCATTCACTAAGATCTACTTTGCGGCTACTCGCAAAATCTGCACGCCATACTGTTTTTGCAACAAGTTTCAATTCTTTTTATAAGTGCATTAAAAATATGAATGACCGAAAAGATCTACATATTTATATATTTCATACCGCTTTTCGTGGTTTACATTTTTGCAGTTCCATTATTGACAGCAAAAGACAGACTGCTTCATAGCAATATAGAGCTAGTCCAATATAAGCTTGCCGTTATTGTAGCCGCATCTCTTCTGCATCGATGCGGTTGTCTTACAAACTTACGCATTAGTGAATTTACAGAGACAAACAAATCAATGATAAAGGCTTGTCAACGCCAACACCGTTTCATTTGCATTTGATGGCATGCGATGCTACATTCATATACTCGATTGCAGTATTTTTTACTCACCGAGTAAAGGCGTACTGAAATATATTTCTATGAATTAAAGATTGCACCTAAGGAACTTAAAAAATCAGCCCAATTTTGATCCATGTTAAGGATGCATAAACAAATAGTGGTTGTTTACCAGGCAAGGAAATAAAAGGACAACTGAAAAATAATGTTTTCATGACTTTATCAAGTTGCAAAATCATGGCTGAAAAAATATGCCTACCTCTTTTTTTTTTTTTTTTGTATGTAAGCGTGGTGTACATGAACGGACTTATTTTTATTGTATGATCTGCGCTGTAAATTTCATTTCTCGTTGATGTGCCATGCCATGTACTATGTACCATATAATGATATAGCATGGATAGCGACGCAACAATCCAGAATACTGGTTTTCTTTCTCCCGAACCCAAAATGCTGATCTTTTCACAGTTTTGGTTCTGTAATTCCTCGCTATGGCCGTCAGATAAGCTTGCTGGAAGTTTGGTCTTTCTAGCTAGAATGATACTTGAATGTGATATTGGTCACAGGTATTTGCCCATCGAAAGATGCTTATTGTTCAGTTGAAAATATTAATATACATACTGGGTTTTCTGACACAACAGGATTGCAAAAAACGAGTTTTTCTACGTGAAGATGCCACGATTTATTTGCTAAAAATATAGAGTAGTAGAAAGTCTGATATGTCCTATTATTAAGCCTAAACCTATTCTTGGGCTTGCAGACCTTATTCAAAAGATAATAATAGCTCTGTCTAAAATTTGCGCGTCACGTTGATAAAGACTACGTATTACACAGCAATCAATCGAAAATAAATAAAATTATGAAACTCAAGGTTATTTCTTTTTCAGATTGAGCCAACTGTTATCGTTATAGTACTTTGAATAACGTATAGTCTAAAATAAAAGGTAGCAATATAGTAGTATATCAAGTGAATAACAATAAAACTGTAGGTAAAGGAAAAAAAAAACATGGATATATATAATATGACCACCATATCTTCCGCAGAGACAGACAACCAAGAAATAAAAGAAAACAAGATTTGCTGTAGGTATTCACCAATAAGGTCTGGATTTTGGTAAGTATGTTTGTCAGAAACAAAGAAATCAAATTGTAGGTATTAGAAACAAAACAAAGCAGATAGAAAACTAATGAAGAGAAATAAAGAGTTTAATAGCCGAAAAACACTTGAGAATCACTATGGTATAGATAGCATGATAATAATGAGGCTGAAAAGTGAAAGTAAAAGATAAAACCGTCACACCTATAGAACGATGGCATTGAAAAGAAAAAGGGTTGCAAGTATTAGACTTAACTTTGTAATAATATAGTTGGGTGTGAAAATAAAAAATAAACCATAACCACTATGAAACAACCTTTCACCGTTGATGAAATAAAAATCATAAGCAAAACAAACGCAGAACAAAAAAGGAGATATAATAAGAAAATTAAACGATATAGAGCAATTAAAAATAACAACAGAAACATAACATCATAACAAAGAGAAATAGTCATACCAAGAGCTAAGAAAGGTCAAATTCTATTGGGTGTCATTTTTCTTGTAGAGCGAACTTGGCCTCTGGTATTGTGATAATTGACTAACGCTGCTTATTTGAGATCCCTGAGATAACTGAGAGCTGACAGAATTTCTAGACACTGTAGTATGGTATGACTGATGTGAGGCTATTGAAGTACGAGGATCCGGTCTGTGTGTAAGAAATAAGGCAGCATCATTATTAGCAAGCATCGATGCAGATGGTGGGCGACTAAAGGAGGAACGCCCTGGAGCTGGAGGACTAGCAGTGTTATTGACTCCACTACCACGTCTGAATGAAGTTTGATATGCAGGAGGAGATATTGGTAATTTGATATCGTTCTTATTCACAGTAAATGGTGGGTTATTAGTGGGTATTCTTAATGTTGGAACGGATCTAATCTTTTTCAATCTTGATTTCTCTTCCTGCTTTCTCTTCACATTCATGATCGTCTTTAAGCCTTTTGCTTGTGGCTGCGGTGGTTCAATGTTGCTATTGTTAGTGACACTGTTTTCCTCATCCTCGGCAGCCTCCGACTCAATAGTATTTTGCCTTCTAAAATTAAACACTGATTTTTTGGATTTAAGTTTACCGTTTGCAGATTGAGAACTTTTTTGTGCGCATTTTTGTAAAAATTTGTTGTATGCTAATTCATTGTCAAAATCATCGAAAACATCATGATCTTCTGCCGAGCTTAGTAGTTCATCAATATCTTCCCTTTCAATACAAAATCCTGTGCTTCTTTGGCTATTTCTTTTATCATTATTGTTTGTGACTTTGCTTTCTTTTGTAAGTTTGGTAACGGTATCATCACAAGTTTCGATAGAAGTGGCTGTAGACAAAGCCGATCCGTTATTGTATGATGAGCGGAATGATGATTCTGGCGAATTTGTTGCCGTTGAGGTGGAGTTGTGAACAGAAGCACCCATGTTCAAGTTACTATTCAAGCTGTCGTCAGTTAACGTCAACGAGTTTAATTCTTCGTCCAAGTTATTCTTCTTGGAAGGTTTTACAAAAAGATTCTTGAAAGATTTGGTGATTTTGGAGTTTGAAGAAGCACTACCGCTGCCACCATTGGCGCTAAGAAACGTGGCAGTACTGACTCTTTGAATTGGGTCTATTTCGTCGACAACATCAATGGTATGACCGTTATTAGAAAACTTGGGAGCATCTCCTAAATTCGTGCTTTCTGTGGTATACGCTCTATTGAACAGAGGTCTTGAAATGAGGCGTGGAGATGTCTGGCTTTCTGGCTTCTGGCTGATATCGCTGTCCTTAGTTGAGCATGGCTTTATGCTATGTAGCGATGGGGTGGTATTTGCAGTTATACTGGACATTTTTTTTGATTTAAATATCTAAGCCTTGAAACTGTTTCCTGGCAACAAGATTAATATTTAAAAAGAGATGAGGACGAACGTTTGTCCAAAATTTCACACTGCCCTAAATGATAATTGTAAAAAAAAAGTTCTCTTCAAAAGATCGTTATGAAACTTTAAAAAAAAGTAGATAATAATCAAAACTTAAAACTGAGATATTAACCAAAAGAGTATGCAGGTAATCTATGTAAGGAGAACTTTGGCTAAATACTATTCTCCAATAAGCACTGTTGACGTATTTCCTGTTTCTTGTTCTGTCTTTTGTTTGTGTCTGAATATGAAACAAAAAAATATTAGAAAAATGAAACTTATGCCGAACTCAGAGACAAAAAAAAAGTGCTGCTTGAGATCAGAAAATGAAAGCGGCGCCGGTAGTAGATCAGCAAAATAGGTTCAAACGCGCAACTTCCGTAAGCTTTGATAGGAATTGTAAGAATTGGCGATTAGATTGAAAGAATTTGAGACAAATTGGTCAGTTGTAGAAAGGGCGCCAAATTGAATAAGAAAGATTCTCAAAGGATACAGGATAAACAAAAGTAAACAGAAATAGGAATAAAGAAAAGGGAAAAGAAGGAGAGGCACTGAGAGAACGGCTTAAGCGACTGTTAGACGCAGACCCATAAAAAGACAAAGAATAAGACTGAAGATCCCCGATGGTTTGTAAATAAAAAATAAACCTAGCACTACTGAGAACAGAGCGCAAAAAGCCAATAGGAAATTACGAATACCCTCAAAATAAGTTTTCTTTTGGGATATATCTACAACTACACCGGAAAAACAGAGACTTAAACCAATATCGAAAATCAAAAATTAAAAAAAAAAA
>JXWR01001149.1_pt1 | contig 22816 bp, 15 predicted proteins | sample 315541 | NCBI WGS metagenome assembly JXWR01 (sample SAMN03273951, study PRJNA271842) | soil metagenome | isolation source: rice field ambient CO2 | place: India: CRRI Experimental farm Cuttack,Odisha-753006 | collected 2013-12-17
CAATGCAATCAATGTTTATAGGATATATACTGTTAAATTTAGTAACAATGTTGAATGCTTATTTGCTGGTAAAAGAATTAAGCTCTGATAATATAGTACGAATCTTTTCGGCAATATTTTATGGAGTGAATGCATATCATTTAACATTGCTGTTTTCTAGAGAAGCTCTAGGTGAGGCGGTTGCTTATACTTTCGCACCATTGGTTATATTAGGATGCTTGCGAATTTGGAATAGAAGAAATAAAGGACCAATTTATCTCGCTATAGGGATGGGAATGATTGCTAATTCCCACGTGATTAGTTTGTTTTTAATCTTTTTACTATTAATAATGTTGGAAGTAGTAAGAATAATTTTAAAAAAAGTAGATTTAGTTGAAATAAAAAGTTTTTTCATCGGCGGATTAATAACTATCTTGATAGGTAGTTATTCACTATTCAATATTATGAAGATAACTATTGCCAATAACATGCATACTCCAAATAAGGGATTAGCACCGATTATACCATCTAAAATGCTGGTAGCTGTGTTTGATAATAGTATTCAAGATGATAGGCATATATTTAATATAGGTTTAATTGGGTTAGTATTAATCTTATTTCTATGCGTAGAATTATTTAAAAAGAGTAAGGTCGGTGATTGGACTCCTTGGGCATCATTGGCAGTAATACTATTTATTTGTTCTACTTCGTGGTTACAGTTAGAAAAGACCAGAGCAACCGACTCTGTTTTTGGAAATATTCAATTTTTAGGTAGAATTTTAGCATTGATTGTACTATTAATGACCGTGGCAGTTACGATCTATGTGGAGGAACAAAAATCTTACAATAAGTATATGTTAATAGGTACGAGTATTTTATTAGTTTTAATGGGCATTAGTAGTATTTCGCAATATCACTTACGGAAAAATGATGATCCAATAAGATATTATGTAAGTAATAGCCATGATTTTAGTAAGATAGCTTATACACAACCGCATGGAAAAGGCGATTACGCTCTTGTAGAGGTTAAAAATGGTGGTATGTTGACTGCTAAAGCAAATACCAGAATTGAAAATTATAAAAGTACTTTCGATTCAGCAAATTTTAACGTTAATGCTAGGAATGGAATAACTACTGTACCAATTAATATGTATAAAAATGTAGATTATCACTTATATGTTGACGGAAAAAAGAAGAAGTTTCAGTCAAATAAAAAAATATTGACTATTAATTTGAAAAAAGGTAATCATAAAATTAAGTTAGTATCAAAGGCAGGGTATAGTGAATATATTAATATGTTTGTATCCTGCGTTAGCCTGATAGGCTGTGGATTATTTATAATATTGGTAGAGCCACGAAAACATTGAAAGTGTTTTGTAGATAAAAAACCATAATGATTAGATTTATATATCTAATCATTATGGTTTTTATTTTATAATTTAGTCGCATTAACTAGGTAATACGTTTTTAACGTTAAACCAAAAACTTTCATGATCAATAATACCATTAACCCAAACTCCGCCTGTGTACAAGTTTGAAGAACGGAAATTTCTAGGTGCAAGAGTGACTATTTGCTTTATAGATACTGGTTCTTCTCGTTCAGAGAGATCAATATTCTTAACAAATTTAGTTCCTTTTACCCCAGGTATTCCCGACCAAAGAATTGTTGCATCTTTAATTTGTATTTGATCGCCAACAGCTAGATTATCACTATTAGTTAACTGCTGAAGTTCATAAGGAGGTTTGTTTTCGAGAACCGTTTCTAGTAATCGTTCTGTTGAATGACCATCTTCCCATGAAGCGAATTTTTCTAAGAAAGTTCGATACTGATCGTTGTTAATGAATTTAGTAGGCTCAGCTAAAGCCTGTTGAACCAATGGAATTAACTCTTCATTAGTTTCAACGACTGGACCAGGAACCATTGAATTGTAATCCATATAAAAACCACGAATATCTTCAGCATATGCTTTTAAATCGTATGCAAAGAAGATCATAGGACGTCTAAGAATCGAATAATCAAAAAATACACTGGAATAATCGGTAATCAAAACATCACTTATTAAATATAGGTCGGTAATATCTTCATAATCACTAACATTAATAACTCGATTACCATATTGGGTTAAATCAAGATTATTAGCAATTAGATAATGCGTTCTAACTAAAATTAAGGTATTTTCAGGTAGATCTGCAATTAATTTATCTAAATCAAGGTGTAATTCAGCACGATAGTGATCTGCTCGTACAAAGTCATTGTCACGCCAAGTTGGTGCATAGAGGACAACCTTTTGATTACGATCAATGTCCAAGTCATCTTTTAATAGATTGATATCATCTTTAGTTGCATTACTTAAGCGATCATTACGAGGATATCCAGTTGGTAGTAACTGTGGATATTGCTTTCTAAAGGCGCGTTGCATAATTTCGTATGAATATGGGTTCGGCGTTAATAAATAATCCCAGCGCGCAGAATCACGAATAATCTGTTTATGATATTTCATTCGCGTAACACCAGGCATGGTGACTTGTTGGACATCTGTTCCGATAGTTTTTAGAGGTGTTCCATGCCAAGTTTGTATAACTACCGCATCTTTAGGTTTAAGCCACCTAAAAGGACGACGAACATTAGTAAACCAATATTTAGCGCGTGCTTGAATCCAAATACTTCTTAGGCTAAACCTTATTACATAGGGGATGTTATGCTTTTTAAAGTATTCCTCGTAGTCTTTATTGACATTCCAATAAAGTTTAATTTCTGGATAATTTTGTTTCATGTATTCATAAATAGCTTTTGGATTGTCAGAATATTGACGTCCAAAGAAGCTTTCAAACATTGCAATATTTGCCTTTGGTAGAAGTTGTCCAAGAATATTTAATAATTTGTGTTGTATGTTATTTAGTTTTAACAAACGTTGGATTTTTGAGCGTATTAGATTATTTTCTACTGATGATTGGTTTTCAGGTTTTAAGCTAAGCATAGCTTCACTTAAACGTTGGGCTGCATCTCCATCGCGCCCATATTCACAAAATTTATCATAAAATTGTTGAAGTTTATCAGAATATTTTACTTTTACATCATCAATGTGTTTGAGCGAATTAACTACATCAGCGGTAGTTAGTGCAACCGGTCCGGGAACCGTAGCATCATAATCCATATAAATACCGCGGTTAGAAGGATCCAAGTACCAATCTTTATCATATGCGAAGAAAATCATTGGTTTTCTTAAGTAACCGAAATCAAACATTACACTTGAATAGTCAGTAATCAAAACATCACTAATCAGATATAAATCATTAATATTGTTATAGTCACTGACATCATAAACAAATCCAGAATTATTCAAGAAATTTTGCGAATGAGATACAAAGTAATGAAGACGTACAAGCAGGATATATTCTTCACCAAGCTCTTTTTGCATCTGATCCAAATCTAATTCAAAATTAAAAACTTTGTCTGTTGTCCTAAATGTGGGAGCGTACAAAATAACTTTTTTATTGTCCGGTAAGTTTAGTTTCTTTTTAATAGAAGCTAAATAGTCAGTATTATTATTGGTAATCAACTCATCTGTACGAGGAAAACCCGTTTTAAGTATTTTCTTTTCAGGATAATCGAATGCGGTAGATCCATGTTTCAACATGAAATCAGAAGGTACGGACATTAAATCCCAACGACCGATTCGCTTAGCAAAATTTTTCTGAACGCGATTCGATGCATTTTTAAAATGAGGTTCGTCAAAGCCCATTACCTTCATAAATGTTCCATGCAGAGTTTCAACCTCAATTTGGCCAGCTCGCTTAGAATACTGATTTGGAAAGTTAGTATTTTGAACAAGATACTTAGCTCTGGCCATATAATACCAGTATTTAAAAGACATTTGACGAACCCGAATTGCTGGTCCCTCAACGGGAGTTTGTTCATTTTTTAAGACCCAAACGAATTTCATATTAGGATGTTGTTTGGATAAATATTTATACATAGCTCTTGGACTGTCGTTATATGATTGACCCCAAAGACTTTCAAATAAAACAGTGTCTTTTTTTAAGGGTAACAATCGCATCAAAGGATACAGAACGGAATAAGTTAACCCTCTACGAATTTTTGTCCGATCAATCCAACTTCTGGTCTGATTAATATTAAGCTTCAAAAAACCGAATTTATCTAAAAGAACGGTAGAATTGGTTCTTTTATTAATCGAATGATTTTGAACAGGTAATTGTTCAGGATTAATATTAGCTAATTTAAATCTGTAAGAAATATTTTTAGAATCTAAAAGATTTAGATAAATATGATATTTTCCAGAAAGGACGTTTAATTGTGTTGGGTTTCCTAAGGGAATTGTGCCAACGATTTTATCGCCTAAAATAGCAGTTGTACCACCATTCAGATAGCGATTGATTAGGTCAGATGATAGTAGTTCGATTTTTCCCGTAGCGTTCAATTTTTCAGTAGATATTGAGGGGATAACCTCAAATTGAAGGGAAACAGCATTAGAATTCTTAATAAACTGTACATTATTAACTGGAGCTATTGAAACATCAGGTCTAACCCATAATCCTTTAACTGGATTAATTGAAAGTGCAACACTTAAAGTAGAGTTATTTAGTAATTGTTCAGTAATTTTAAAACTAGGCAAAATCGTTAGTCCAGTCTGGGTGTTTATAAAATTAACTTTACAACTCTGGTTAAAGTAATTTTTAAAAAAAGTTGATCCAATTTCTAACTTGAAATTACCGTTATTATCAAAAGAACAAGGTAATAGAGTATCTTGAATTTTAGCAGTTAAATTTATTTCTGAGGAAGATCCGCTGATAATTAGACCACCGGAATTGGTTAATTTAACATCTGTTACTGTTGTTGGAAGCTTAGTACTTCCAATTGCTAAATCAGAAGTCGGAACTGCCTTAATAGTCGTTTCCCAATTGGTATTATGTCCGTAGACAAACGAAATATCACCTGTCGGGTTGGTAAAAGTTGAAACTGATCCAGAACCCTTTTTAGGCTGTCCTAAATAGACTGAAAGTAACTTAGAACTTTTACTTTTTTTATAATCAATCTTAATTTTGTAAGTTCCAAGCCCAAGTTTTTCAACATATTTAACCGGGTTCACTGAAAAACTAAATTTACTTGCGGGAGGCGTCATGCGTTTTAAATGGAAATTAAAAATGGTAAAAGGACGCGTAAATGTATTGATTTTAACTTTTTTACCCGTAGTAATATTTTCCAGATATACATTAACGATTTCTTGCTTAAAAGGAAAATGCTGAGGAGATTTTTTTCCTATTTGTAAACTTCCAGCAAAATTAAGCTGGTCGTTTAAATATTTTACCTTTGTTATTCCAACCTTTAATGATGCAGGTGTATGAAAGGTTGGAATGTTTCGATTTTTCCTTTCAATACTGGCAGCTTTCCCATTTAGAGTATATCCATATGATAGTTGTTTTAAAAAGTCGAAGTTACCATTAATCAGTGCAAAGTACTGATACTGTTTTTTTGCAGATAATAGTTTAATGAGGGGTGTATCTAGCAAATCCCACTCTCTAAAAAACTTAATCGTGGCTTCTTGAAACGCGTAAATAAAAGTATCGTCTGCATCAGCAATATCGTCCATGAATAATGGTATATCAATGTCTAGAAGTTTAAAGAGTAGTTGATTTTTTAGCTTTCCATGCCATAAATTATTATCCATCAGGGTACTTCGGACTTGTTCTAGACTTTTCAAGCGGTCTAAATACTTAGGCATTTCATTTTTGATCTGGGTAATGGATGCATTAGTATTGTCGCGCCAACGCCATCTATAGACTGTTGTAGTAATGACGTCGATTCCTGAGCTTTTTAAGAAAGATTTGATAGTAAATGACACATCTTCGTAAGTTTGGTTAACAGGAAATGTAATGTGATTTTCCCTAATAACACTAGTAGAATATAATTTATTCCAACTAGTTGTGTCATATAAAAGCTCGGGATGTTCCTCGATGGTTATATTTTTATACTCGTCTATAATACCTTTTTTGTGTAGATAGGATGGTTTATCACGAGTTTTATCAAAGCGACGCACAAATCCAGTTATCATTTCTGACCCGGAATTTATTGCTGAAAGAATCATTGCTGCATAGGCATTTACAGGAACAATATCGTCACCATCAACAAAAGCTATCCAGTTTCCAGAAGCTAATCGAATTCCCTTATTTCGTGATGCACTAAGGCCAAGATTTTCTTCGTTATGAATAGCGATAAAGTTTGCATTCCTCTTTGCGTAGTCATCTATGATTGAAGGTGTGTCATCATCAGAACAATCATCGATCATTAGTACTTCAATGTTTTGAAATGTCTGTGTCTGTAAAGAATCTAAGCAGTCCCTTAAATATTCAGATACATTATAACAGGCAACAATTACACTTATTAAATTTTCTTGTCCATTTGATGTTTCAATGTTTTTCAAAATGTTCACCTTTACCTAAGTTGTTTAATATTTATGTGTCTAATAATGTATTATAATATACGTTATTGGTTTTTACATAATTTTAGAAAATAAGATTTTTAAAAGTTTAGCAATTCTGTTTAATTACTTTTGAAATTATAGTAAAGTCTTAAATTAGTTATATTTATTAAAGGAGCAATACAAACAATGAATACAATGTTCAAAATAATTAGTGACCAATTCACTAATTTTAAGATAATTCGACGGATGGCTAAGTACGATGACCGCGCTAATTATCAAAGTCATTATCTAGGTTTAGCTTGGGAATTTTTGAATCCGCTGATTCAAATTGGAATTTACTATCTCGTCTTTGGGGTGGCTTTAAAGCGTGGAGATCCAATGCCAGGAGTCCCATATTTGCCATGGATGGTGATGGGAATTGCGCCTTGGTTGTATATGAATAAGACAACTTTAGATGCTTCTAAAAGTATTTATCAACAAGTTGGGCTAGTTTCCAAAATGAAATTTCCAATTAATGTTTTGCCGTCTATTAAAATTATGGGAAATTTATATAGTTTCTGGACGATGATGGCTTTTGGTGTGTTTTTGATGTTTGTTAATCGAATTTGGCCAACTATTTCATGGATCCAATTCATATATTATTTTATTTGTATGATTGCTCTCATGTATGCGTTGGGAATCTTTAATTCAACGGTGAGTGTGCTAGTGCGTGATTGGCAAATTGCTCTGCAATCAGTGTTAAGAATGCTGTTTTATATGAGTGGAGTATTGTTTAATTTCGTTACTTCAAACTTTCCACCTGTACTAGTACGTCTTTTAGAATTGAATCCCTTCTATTATGTTATTAACGGAATTCGGGAGTCGTTGCTTTCTAAAGGCTGGGTATGGCAACAACCAAATCTTAATTTAACAATTTCGTTCTGGTTGTTTATTTTTATTGTGATGATATTTGGTAGTTATCTACATAATAAATTCCGTGCTAACTTTGTGGATTTGATTTAAGCCGAGGAGTCTGAAATGGATAATACTTATAAAATTAAATTAGAAAATGTAACAAAAGAGTATGACCTTTTTAAATCAAAAAGTGATAAATTAAAGAACTTTTTTAACATTGGGAAAGTAGATGTTCCACATTTCTGGTCTTTAAAAGGTGTTAGTCTAACAATTAAAAAAGGAGAAACTTTTGGAATAATTGGAGTGAATGGTTCAGGAAAATCAACCATTTCAAATATTATTTCCGGAATTATCCCTCAAACCACAGGAATGGTTGATGTTAAAGGTGATACTTCAATTATTGCGATTGGCGCTGGTTTGAAGAGAAACTTAACTGGTGCCGAAAACATCCGACTAAAGGGTCTGATGCAAGGTTTAACTATCAAGGAGATTGATGAGGTTAGAGATTCAATTATCGATTTTGCTGATATTGGTACTTTTATTGATCAACCGGTTAAGGACTATTCTAGTGGGATGCGTTCCCGTTTGGGATTTGCAATTGCGGTACACATTAATCCTGATATCATGATCATTGATGAAGCATTGTCTGTTGGTGATGATACTTTCTATCAAAAGTGTGTGGATAAGATTATGGAATTCAAGGAACAAGGGAAGACTATTTTGTTTGTTAGTCATTCCCTTAATCAAGTAAAAATGATTTGCGATAGAGTTGCGTGGATGCATTTTGGAGAACTACGAGAAATTGGTGAGACAGAAGAAGTAATTGAACACTACCGTAAATTCTCAAGTGATTTCAAAAAGAAGACGGCCAAAGAACGTAAAAAATACCAACAGGATAAGAAAAAAGAGCAAATTAAATTTAACATTGATGAGTATCGTAAGACTTTGATTGAAGATGAAGTCAAGAAGGGCATCGATAAAAATCAAGCTGAAAAGGTTGTACAAGAAAGAATGTATCATCAAATAACTCCAGATAAGATGTCTTTGACAACCAGAATTGTTACTGGAATAGCAATATTAGGGCTTGCCTTCTTCGCTTTGGTAAACATTTCTGGTCACTCAGTTACTAATTCGCTGGAACATCCAACAACGTTAATGCATCCCGTACAACATAAAGTTAGGTAAAAAATTGAGACTTATTTTCAAAATATTTGAAATAGGTCTTTTTTATAAGTGTTTTTAAAATATATGTAGAGTAATAACTAATTGGAGAGAGAGTATGTTGAAAACAGATAATAGAATAAAAAAAATTGATCAAAGGCTATTTTGGCTGACAGGTATCTACTTTTTAGTGATGAGTATAATAACCTTCTATTTTTTATATAGAAATCAAATTATTTTTAGAGGTGCGGATGTACAGTTTCATGTGAATAGAATAGAAGAATTGTTTCATAATTTAAAAAACGGTAATTGGTTCCCGATGATTTCAACATATTCTGCTAATCAAGTAGGTATAGCAACAAACACCTACTATCCTGCATTCTTTTTATACTTATTCGCGTTTTTAAGATTTTTACCACTTAGTCCCATAACAGTTGTATATTTGGGCATCATGTTTTTTAATTTTTTGACTTTCATCATCAGCTTCTATACATACAAGGATTTTGATGGATCATGGAAAAAGGCTTTTATTTTTTCTAATATTTATTTTTTCTCTGCATATCGCTTTCTGGATATTCTTAACCGATTTGATATAGCAGAATTCATTGCATTAACTTTCATTCCATTAGTATTTTGGTCATTTTATAAGATTACTTTTAGAAATGATTATTCTAAGTGGATATGGTTAGCGATTTCGATGGCGAGTGTACTAAGTGCACATATTCTAACTGCAATATTAATAGTGGTAACTATGCTGGCTGTATTAGTAATTAATTTTAAAGAGATTAACGATATTGGTGCAGTGCTGGTGAGTTATTGTAAAGCAGTGGGAGCATTTTTATGTTTAACAATTGGATTTATATATAGTTTTCTACATAGCTATTTAACTTCAGATGTGAAAATGCCGAAGGAGTTTCTTTTTTCAGATACGGCGACTCAGTTGTCTAATTTTATCAACAATTCGTTGTCTAATAATATTTCTGGTAATTTAACTACATTTAATATGGGACTAGTTAGTTTAATAATCTTGATTGCTGGTGGTATTGCTTTTAATAAGTTAACAAAACTGTATAGAAAATTTTATATAACTTCCCTAATTGTTACTGTTTTATCAACTACGTTAATACCTTGGTCATTAATGCAAAACACACCCGTATCTTTGCTACAATTCCCATTTCGATTATTTGTTATAGCGAACTTTTTCATTGCCCTTGTGGGAACAGAAATTATAAGTAATTTCAAATTCCGTTATACTATTTTGGTATGTATTCTTGGATTGTACGTTTTAAATGTAAGTTCAATACAAAATTTCGTTAATACGAGAAGTAATTTTCCAACATTAAGAAAACCGTTTAAGCCAGATGCTTCACTTCACGAAAGATATAATATTAAAGTTGATAGAAAAACGTATTTTAATTTAATTAAAATAAATCCCAATAGAGACTATGTACCAATCAATGTTAAAAAATCAGATGATGCCAACTATAGAAATGGTTTGAAAATATATGGTCATAGGCTGATGATTAATGGGCATTGGACTGAACAAAAATTAAAGGTTAATAGTATACCAAATGGCGCGGTCTATAAGATTAAAACTAATGAAAAAGTAAGAATTGCGTTGCCTTTTTATGTATACAATAAAAATAATTATAAAGTATATGTAAATAATAAAGTTAGTCACTGGGATATAAATGATATGAATACCGTGTCTCTTAATGTAAATAGAAATAGCCGGGTGAAAGTAAAGTATGTTTTAACTACATTGCAGAAGATAACGATAGGTATCTCAGTCTTAAGTCTACTAATAATTATAGCTTTACTTTGCTTGAGATTAGTTTCATACATGTGAAAAATAAATTAGAAGTATATTTTTATGGTCTCATTCTTATTTTTAAGAAGAGACCATTTTTAGGTTGTTTTAAGTTTGAGTTAACTATTGTAAGTGGAGTTGCTAATGTAAGAATATGTGTTTACTCTGGAATAGAGTTTATAGGGGGAGTATATAATGAAAAAATATTTCTATGTATTAATTGCTGTTTTAGTATTTGCAGTTATAGCATGTTATATCGTTACTTTAAAAAGCGGAGATACAGTTGTTTCCAATACTAAAACAAAAACAGCCATAACAAGAATTGTAGATAGAAAAGAGTCTGGAAAATTAAAAAAAAGTCTCTCGAAGACTAAGTTTAGCGGTACAGCGGTCTTAATTAAGAACAACAAAATAGTAGATAGTTACGTATCAGGATCTGCCACTGATGTTGATAAAAATATGTTAACGACTACTTATGAAATAGACTCTCTACAAAAAGTTTTAACAGCAGGTTTAGTAATGAACCAAGTCAATAGAGGAAAGCTAAAATTAACTGATAGGGTCAATAAGTTTATTCCGGATCTACCAGGTTCTAAATATATAACAATTCGAGAACTACTTGATATGAATTCGGGATTATCAATGAAAAAAATGAAATTTTCGGGGAACAATTTATCTAGTGCCGAATTGCTAGATGTTGTAATTGATAATGTTAGGTTTGATGCTAATACAAAAAAAAGCGGGAAGTGGAGTTACCAACCAGTCAATTTTGTGATTTTATCAGAAATTCTTGAAGAAATTACGGGAAAGAGCTATAAACAGTTGTTTGATGAAACTTACATAAAAAAATTAAAGCTTAAACAAACTGAATTTGCTTATGACAATGATATAAAAACAAATCGGGCCTATGGATATGTAGTAAAAGGAAATGGGGATAGAATTAAGCAGAATCCCAATGGTGCGACTGTCTATTCAGAACTAGGAACTGGACAAATCTACATGTCAATTACGGATTATTATAAAGTGATATCTTTCTTATTAAATGGAAAAATTTTAGGTAAAAATAGCGCTGCAAAGCTTTATTTGCCAGGTAAGACTAAGTACCGAGCGGGGCTATATACATCACGTAAGCCATTTTATCGATTGGCTAATGGTTATGGCTATGGTTTTGAGGATCATGTGCGCATCAGCCAAGATGGCAAAAAAGCAATTGTAGTATTTAGTAACGAACAAAGGAAGGGACGAAATAATTTAAAGAAAAAAATTGATCAATTATCGAAAGATTATTTAAATAGATAACGAGCATTTGAGAGTAGTTTATGTTGATATAATTAAGATTCAAAAATTACATTTTATTTTAATTAAAATCATAAAAGTGTAATATACTTATTGGATAAAATGTAATAGGAAAGATGGATTATTATGAACGTAATTAAATTTTTAAGGAAAGTAAAGCGGCGCCTATTAGGCTATTCATTTAAAATAAATTACAGGCCGTATACACATACTACGGTCATCTTTGAAAGCTTTGGTGGACGTCAAATCAGCGATTCTCCGTTAGCTATTTATAAAGAGTTGAAAAAAACTCATCCTGAATATCGTTTGATTTGGGTTGTAAACAAGGGATTAGCAACCCAGGCAGAGGAGAACGGATATGATTATGTAATACGTGGCTCTTTCAAATGGGTTCGAACAATTGAAAAAGCTCAAATTTGGGTGGAGAATGCTCGGCTACCGCAATGGGTACGCAAGCCTAAACATGTTAAGTTAATCCAAACATGGCATGGGACACCTTTGAAAAAACTCGGATTAGATATTAAAAATGTTGTGATGCCTGGGACGAACACGGAACGTTATCATCAGAATTTTGTTAAGGAAGCTAATCGTTGGGATGTGTTAATTAGTCCAAATACATACTCAACTAATATTTTTCGACAAGCTTTTGGTTATCAGAATAAAATTGTAGAAATTGGTTACCCACGGAATGATAAATTGGCTAATCCCACAAAAGAAGAAATTAAATTGTTAAAACAAAAATTAGGAATTCCCTTAGATAAAAAGGTTATTATGTATGCTCCAACGTATCGAGATAATCAATTTTTTCAAAAGGGTAAATATTCATTTGAATTACCTTTTAGTTTAAAAGAATTCCAAGAACGATTTGGAAGCAATGCAGTGCTTTTACTTAGAATGCATTATTTGATAGCGAATTCAATGGATATTTCAGGGTTTGAAGATTTTGCATACGATGTATCTAGTTATGCAGATATTTCTGAATTATACTTAGTATCGGATTTACTAATAACGGATTATTCGAGCGTCTTTTTTGATTATGCATATCTTAAGCGTCCGATTTTATTTTATCCGTATGATTATGAAATTTATAAGGACGAGTTGCGGGGATTTTATTTGGATTACCAAAAAGACTTACCTGGTAAAATTGCATATAATTCGGTTGATTTATACGATGAAATTGAGAACGAATTAAAGGAAAATGATATAAGTAATAATCAACAATTTGAGATGTTTTATAAGCGTTTTTGTGGACTTGATGCGGGGGATGCATCTACGAAGATTGTTAAATTGATTGAAGAAAAGTAAATGAATTATATTTTTAATAAAACTAAAAAGATTAAGATTTCGAAAATTATGGAAGTCTTAATCTTTTTCTATTCTCAGAAAATACTACATAATATGACTGGAAGATAATTTATTATTCCTAAATGTAACCTAAATGGTGTACTATTAATACGTAATGCTTGTGTACTATACAGCAAGTACTTTAAGTCGGAGGAGAAACTCAATGAAAAAACTGGGGATAGTACTATTATCAGCGGCGTTTTTATTGCAAATGCATACATTAAATGCGTCTGCAGACCAAGTGAAGCAGCAAACTAGTCCAGTTCAAAGCGTAGCTAAAACCAATGCTGATGATGCTACTAATACAGAAAAAGCGATAAATAATAGTAAAACAGAGTCTTCAATAGTTTCAGAGTCTGTACAAAAAAATGACGTGCAAGACTCTCAAAAAGAGAACACAGCAAAAAATAATATAAAAACGGATCAAGAAGTGAATAAGACAGATACAACTGAAGAAAATACTACTAGTCAAAAAGAGAATGCTGTGGAAAGTAATCATGATGCGGGAGTAAAAAATGATACAACTCCAACGAATAACAGTATGAATAGTAAACAGATAATTGCTAATAAAAACGATGAGGTATCCAAGACTTCATCAAATATTAATCTTAGTAAAGCAGCAGAGAATAAAGCTACAAATAATACAGTAAATAATAATTCAAGAAAAACTCTTAATATAGATAAAAATGTTCCATTTAAGCATGCTTTGTTAAAAAATAAAGTACAAGAATATAAGAATTCTTCGTTATCATCAGTTGTTGTAAAAATCGGTCAAATTGGAGATGTGATTTCGCTTCAAGGGATTGTTGTGGATGGGACAAGAAAATATTATTTGCTAACAAATAATACATATATATTAGTAGATAATAGTGTTTTACAGAAACTTAACAATAACTACACGCATTACTACGTACATGCGAACTATACTCATCTCATTAAAGCAAAAAAAGGTTTCGTTTTATATTCCGATGCTAATACTAAAAAAGGAGTAAGAACCGTACATAAGGGTGAATATGTTGCGGTAAGTGGAATCTATTATACCGCTTCTGGAATGCCTAAATTAAGATTTGGAGATTTATATTTTACTGCTAATAGATCATTTGTGGAAACCTCAAAATTACCTTTTAAAAAGTCATTATTAAAAAGTTCTCAAAATGAGTACCAAAAGGCAAGTAGTAATTCTGTTCTTCGTAAGAAGGGAAAAAAGGGTGATGTTCTAAGTCTTAAAGGCCTTTATTTAGGTGATAATAATGTATATATAAAAGTAACCTACAATTATTATATTGTAGCTGATTTCAATAACTTACAGAGACTTACTACTAATTATCAGAGATATTATGTGCACAAAAATTACACGGGTAAGATTAAGGTGAAAAAAGGGTTAATTCTTTACTCAGATCTAAAAACAAAACATCAGATTGATGTGATTAGAAAAGGAAGTTTTATAAAAATAACTGGAATGCAGTATACAAGTACAGGAATCCCTAAGCTAATGATGGGAAATTATTATTTAACTGCAAGTAGAGCATACGTGGAGACTTCAACGAGTTCAAAAATATTTTTAAATATAAAAACAATTTGTCAGAATCCTGAATTTCCAACTGGATGTGAAGCAATTGCCACAACCATGATGCTACAAGGAGCTGGCGTTAATATATCGAAACAACAAGTGGTTAATGAGATGCCACGAACCAATACCCATGATGGTAATTTAGGCTTTATAGGTAATCCAAGAAGTCAAACTGGTTGGTGGATTTATCCGCCTGCAATGTTAAAAGTTGTGAAAAATCATCTTAGTTCAGGAGCAAATTTAACCAATTGTTCTTTTAATGATATTAAGAAGAAGATAAATATTGGACACACTGTAGTCGTATGGATTAGTGGCTATGGTGGACCTATGACCAAAATTAACCATGCTATTACTATTACCGGATATGATAATTCTAGAGCGTACTTTAATGATCCTTGGACTGGAAAACAGTTATCAATGACAATTAAACAGTTGCATAATTATCGGAAAGCAGACGCTTATCGCGCTTTAGGATATTAAAACAAAAAACACGTTGAACTTCAAAAGTTCAGCGTGTTTTTATTAGTTGTAATTATTTCTTAGCTTCTTCAATCATCTTCTGCATCATTTGAGCTTGATATTGAGCAGCATATTGTTTAGAAGCTTTAGCCGTTGTATCAGCCATTAGTTTCTTTTGATCACTAGCACTCATTGTAGGATTCTTCTTAAGTGCGGCAGCCATTGTTGACTTCACAGTAGCTGTGACCTTAGCTTTAACATACTTTTCAGCATCAGCTTTCATTTGAGCTTGATTCTTTTTAACGTTCTTTTGAAGCTTAGCGGCTTGTTCTGTTGATAAGGTAATCCAATTATTAGGAACGTAGAAAGTATTAACACGTTTTGAAACTTCACGGTTATTACCGGCAATTCCAAACCAGAACTTGTAAGTGTTGTTCTTATAAGTCCAACGGGTTGTAGATTTAACTAAACGAGCCGTACTCTTTTTAGTTGTTTTAACCTTGTTAGTAGTTTTATCAGTTTCAGTATGACTAGGTTTCTTTTGAGAAGTAGTCTTATTGTAGATATAAACTCGATCTTTATCAGCGGTACCGATACTCTTATAGAGTAACATGCTCATTTGTTTAGAAGGTGAGACTGAGTAGATTTCTTGGGTAGTTGTTTCAGTAATTTTATGCATCCCAAAATGTTCACGATCATTCATTACCATCAAAGCAACCGAAGCAATTACGACGATTGCAGAAATAACAGAACAAATAACACGGACAGCTGTTTTAGAGATAAGTGTCATCGAAAGGAACGTTGCGATGACTGCGATAATTAAAAGAAAGATAATCATTATTTATTACCTCCTGCTTGAGGTTGTACTTTGGCAGTGCTACCTGCTTTACGACTTACAAAGAATGCGATGATTAAACCAAGGGCACTAAAGCCAATGGCAATCCAGAATGTCGCATGGTAACCAGCAACGGTTGCGTCAAATGCTTGATCTTTGTAAGCGAGTGGTTGGGCTGAGAGAAGATGCTTACCAGGCATTTGGTTCTTGGTAACGTTGGTCAAGACACTAACCAAGATGGCTGTTCCAACAGAACTGGCTACTTGACGAAGAGTGTTATTAACCGCAGTACCATGACCCATCTTTTCAAATGGAAGAGAGTTCATACCAGCAGTTGTTACAGGCATCATTGCCATCGCAATTCCGGCCATTCGAACAGCATACAAGACAATGATATAAATCATTGGTGTAGTCTTAGTAATGAAAGCAAATGGAAGCGTTCCGGCAGTTAAGAGGAACATTCCAGTGATTGCTAGACGACGGGCACCAATTTTATCAAATAGGCGACCAGTAATAGGGCTTAGGAATCCCATCATTAAAGCACCCGGCAATAGTGTTAAACCTGAATGGAAAGCTGATTCGCCACGCACGGTTTGAATATAAAGTGGAAGTACCATTTCAGCCCCCACCATGGCAATCATTGAAACTGAACTTAAAGTAGCAGAAATTGAAAATTCTGGAATCTTTAGTACACGTAAATCAAGGAATGGTTTTTCTAATCTCAATTGGCGGATACCAAATAAAATAACAAAGATAACACCAACGATTAATGTAGTAATAACTACTGCGTCGCCCCAGCCTTTGTCTCCAACTTCGGAGAAACCAAAGAGTAAACTACCAAATCCAATTGTAGATAAAGCAGCTGAAATCCAATCTAGCTTCTTCTTGTCGGTTTCCAAAACGTCTTTCATAAATAATAGACCAGCGATTAGAACGATAAATACGATTGGAATAATCATTCCGAATAGGGTTCTCCAGTGATAGTTATCAATAATCCATCCAGAAAGAGTAGGACCAATTGCTGGAGCTACCCCAATAACTAATCCGGCAAGACCCATGGCTGAACCACGTTGGTTAGCTGGGAAAATTGTCAACATTAGAGTTTGGAGGAGTGGCATGGTAACACCAACTCCGAGAGCCTGGATTAAACGTCCGGCAAGTAAAACTTGGAACGTAGGAGCTGTGTAACATAGAATGGTTCCAATTAGGAAAACAGCCATAGCAGATAAATAAAGTCGTTTAGAAGGAACACGACTTGTTAACCAGGCACTAATGGGAATCATGATACCGTTAACCATCAGAAATCCAGTTGTCAACCATTGAACAGTAGAAGTACTGATATCAAAAGCATCCATTAATGTAGGAAATGCGGTGGTTAAAATTGTTTGGTTCAAAACGGTACAAAAAGTACCTATTAATAGCACAAGGATCAATAAGGATCTCTTATAGGGTTTACCATGTGCGTCAATTGCTTGTGGCATAAGCTTACAACCTCTTTTCAAAAACTTTTCTTTAATACTATAAGTTATCATAACATCTTTGTCAATTTGTTTGACAAAGATGTTAGAGAAGTTATAATTAGTTTAAAAGATGCAACAAGATATACAGCATTAATGAGGAGGAGCAAACATGGAAAACCCCGCGGGTCGCCTAGCAGTGGTAAAGAAAATAATTGATAGCGAAGCTATGTTACTTAGTATCGGTGATGTGGCCAATGCTGTCGATGTATCAACTAGACAATTACGTTATTGGGAGAAAAAAGGTTATATTAAGTCTAAAATTTCAAAAACAGGTCAACGAAAATATACCTATTTTACGATGATTCAAGCTGGTAATATTGCTAGTTATATTGAAGATGGTTTCACTTTAGCCAAAGCAGCTGAAAAAGCGCAAAGTAACGGACGCATTATGAAAGCATTACGTCATTTTCTTAAAGAACGTTTTAGTGGTGGTCGTGAGATTCCTAATGGCTATGAATTTGACTTAGGTGAAATTAAGGGTTTACCAAAAGATCAACGTTTGTTTATCGAAGTGCTAGAAAATGGGGAAAGTTTTTTTCAAGTAAAAAAAGAAAGTACAAATGATTGACGAATAAGCTATTTGTACTATATATTTATTAATGAAATACTTACAAAAAAATAATGGTTCATCTTCAAGGGGCAGGGTGCGATTCCCGACCGGTGGTAAAGTCCATGAGCTGTCATTCGTGATGGCTGATTCGGTGAAATTCCGAAACCGATAGTTAAAGTCTAGATAAAGGAAGATTGAATTTATTTGCGCAGACTAACGTAATAATAAAACAGTCTAAACACCAATGCCCCAGTTGCATTGGTGTTTTTTGTGTAAATAAACCAAGAAGGTGCTCCTAAATCCAAGGAGGCAGTATGATGAGTGTTTCTAAAGTTAATAAAATGGTTGTAGTCGCTATGCTAGCAGCCATCTCGTTTGTTTTAATTTTCATTGATTTTCCAATTTTACCCGGATTTTCGTTCCTAAAGATTGATTTCGCGGATGTCCCAGTTTTAATTGGGACGGTATTATTTGGGCCAGTCTGGGGGATGGTGACAGCTGGTTTAGCCGGACTGATGGATATAATCCTTCGAGATAGTAATCCAGCAGGTGCATTGGGTGCATTCGCTAACTGGTTGGCAGCTTTGTCATATATCTTACCGATTTACTACGCAATTAAAGCGGTTCAAGGTAGCACGCATAAAAAAGAAGTGGGGGCCTTGATTAAGGGTGTCTTAATCGGTTCGGTTTTGATGACGGTATTTATGAGTGTGATAAATTTATTCATTCTATTGCCCTTATATATGAAGTTAGCGAGTTTCCAAATTAATGTTTCGACCTTAAATATGGTTCTTTATGGTGTAGTACCTTTTAATTTGTTAAAAGGGATTATCGTTGGAATTGCAATTGGATTGGTATATTTTAGATTAATTCCGATTATCAGAAGAGCTTCAAATTAAAATGGTATAATATAACCTCATTAGTTTAGTGGGGTGAAATTTAATGCACATCGAAGCTCAAAGATTAACACGTATGGCATTGCTATTAGCTATAGTCATTGTTTTGGGACTAATTCCAGCGATTCCGATTGGTATAATTCCAGTACCGTTGACAGTTCAAAACATTGGAATTCTATTAATTGGGTTATTGTTATCGCCGTTTGAAGCATTTTTAACAACGGGAGTATTTTTATTGTTGGCGTTAATAGGACTACCCATTTTGACTGGACTTCGGGGTGGGATGGCCGTTTTTATCGGACCTACTGGAGGATATCTCCTAGAATATTGGATTGGGGCCGTTTTATTAGCTTGGTGGTCGAAGAAGCATCGACATGAATGGTTCTTGCTATTTGCAAAAATTGCGATCGTAGCTGTCTTAATTATCGATTTGTTTGGTAGCATGGGCTTTGCTGTTAATATGCACATTCCACTAATCAGAGCTGTAGCACTCAATAGCCTTTTAATCCCAGGAGATATACTTAAAACAATCCTGGTAGCAACGATTGCATACAAACTTAAATAACACATAAAAGCTAGAAATTATTTAGTACCGCTGGAGACAGCGGTATTTCTAATTTTTAGCTTTTTTTAAACTTTTTTAAAATAAGTGTCGAAAATGCTGTATTGATGGGAACACTTCTTAAAAACTATATGAACTTTATGTGATAAATATGAATTTTTTTAGCCCGTTATATTACAGGAGTTTTACAAAGAACGAAAAAAATGGCATACTTTTACGTAACGCAATTAGATTTTTATAAATTCACTATCAAATTAGTGAAAATTAGCAGGGGGGATTGTGATGCTGAATTTTTTTAAAGATTTATGGCAACATGATTCAGTAAAATTTATTACGCGAACTGTTTTTTACTTTGCAGTTTTAGTCGTCTTGTTGTACTTGTACGATTACAGCGGAATGACTGGCGGAACATTTATCTATAACGAATTTTAAACGGGGGATTTAATTAATTATGGGGAAAGTAATTAACGTGATTGAGCAAATTGATTCAATCGCAGTTAAACATCCAGATTGGATTGCTTATGATTATCTAGGTACTAAGAACACATATGGAGAATTAAAAGCTTATTCAGATAGCTTAGCTTCATATATTTTAACGCAAGGGTTGGAAGAAGATGCGCCAATTATGGTTTATGGTGCTCAAACCTTTGATATGATTGCAACTTTTTTAGGGGTTGTAAAAAGTGGACACGCTTATGTCCCAATTGATCGCCACTCACCAGCAGAACGATTAACAATGATTAATGAAATTGCTAATCCTGGGATGTGTATCGCGGTTGAAGATTTGCCTGTAAATTTGGGTGATCTACCAGTTCTAGAAGGACAAGAATTAAACGATGCTTTTAATGCAAATAAAAATGTAACACCTAATAGTTTCGTCACTAAAGATGATAATTATTATATTATTTTCACGTCTGGGACAACTGGTAAGCCTAAGGGAGTACAAATCAGTCACAATAATCTTTTAAGTTTTGTGAATTGGGAAATTGGCAATCTAGGTTTACCTGAACGTCCAGTGACGTTATCACAGCCACCTTACTCATTTGACCTATCCGTAATGGATTTATATCCCACATTAGTTATGGGTGGAACAATCAAAGCGGTGCCCAAGCAAGTTACGGATGATTTCAAAAAATTATTTGAAATATTACCCACTTTGGGCTTAAATGTGTGGGTTTCAACACCATCCTTCATGGATATCTGTTTGTTGCAACCGACTTTTGATGCAGAACATCTACCAGCATTGAGCCGATTCTTGTTCTGTGGTGAAGAATTAACACACGCTACTGCGCAGGCTCTTAAACTACGTTTTCCAGATGCAAAAATCTTTAATACGTACGGGCCTACAGAAGCGACCGTCGCAGTTAGTGCAATCGAAATTACAGATGAGGTACTTAAACAATATGATCGTCTACCAATTGGATATTTAAAAGAAGATACTCTGGGATTTATCCTTGATGATAATGGAAGAATGGCCAATGCTGGTGCTGAAGGAGAATTAGTTCTATCAGGACCAAGTGTTTCCAAAGGTTATCTCAATAATCCGGAAAAAACGGACGAAGCCTTTTTTGAATATGAAGGTCAACGTGCCTATAAAACCGGTGATTTAGTTAAGATTGATGATACTGGAATGCTTTATTATCATGGACGGACTGATTTCCAAATTAAACTGCATGGTTACCGAATCGAACTTGAAGAGGTTAACCATTACTTAAATAACGATCCATTAATTCAGGCTGGAGTGGCAGTTCCTAAATATGGGAAAGACCAAAAGGTGGCTCAATTAGTGGCCTATGTTGTTCCTGAAAAAAATGAGTTCGATTCTCAAATTCAATTAACAGTTGCGATTAAAGATAGTTTGAAGGATAACATGATGGAATATGCTGTTCCAAATCGCTTTGTATTTGTTGAAAGTTTACCGCAAACGGCCAACGGAAAAATCGATATTAAATCTGTTATTGCTGAGGTTAATGCCTAATGCTTTCATTAACACCATATGAAAATCCAATGTATTTTGGCATGCTAGCTGTGGCATTTATTCCCATTGTTGTAGGAATCCTTTGGGGCAAGAGATTTCGTTGGTACGAACTATTAGTATCAATCGGATTCATTCTCTTATCCTTTGGAGGACCTAAGTGGGAGCAAGGCGTTGCACTAGTTGGATTTTTAATTTTTGAAGTGATTTTAGTTTCACTTTATAACGTATATCGTAAAAAGAAAAACGACACGTGGGTGTTCGTTATTGCGGTTCTTCTTGCGATATCACCACTAGTGGTCGTGAAATTAACGCCACTGATGTCGGGGACTCCATCAATTATTGGATTCTTGGGGATTAGTTACCTGACCTTTAAAGCTGTACAAACCGTTATGGAAATTCGCGATGGAGTGTTAAAGGATTACAATCCGTGGTTCTTTTTACAATTTATGGCCTTCTTCCCATCAATTTCATCCGGTCCTATTGATCGTTATCGTCGTTTTAGAAAAGATTATGAGAGCGTTCCGGACCGCGAAAAGTATTTAAATATGTTGGAAAAAGCCTTACATTACGTATTCTTAGGGTTTGTCTATAAATTTATGTTGGCATATCTCTTTGGGACAATTTTACTTCCAAAGGTACAGCATTTAGCTTTGCACTCGACTGGTCTGTCGTGGGGGCTGGTAGGAGTAATGTACGTATATAGTTTCTATCTTTTCTTTGATTTTGCTGGTTACAGTTTGTTTGCTGTAGCAACTAGTTATTTCATGGGAATTGAAACACCAATGAACTTCAATCAACCATTTAAATCTAAAAATATTAAAGAATTTTGGAATAGATGGCATATGACACTTTCATTTTGGTTTAGAGATTATGTATATATGCGATTAGTATTCTTTTTCATGAAGCATAAAATATTTAAGAATCCTAAAACAACTGCCAATATCACCTATGTCTTAAACATGTTATTAATGGGTTTTTGGCACGGTGAGAAATGGTATTACATTGTTTACGGTCTAATTCATGGGGTAGCCTTAGTTATTAATGACTGGTGGCTAAACTTGAAGAAAAAGAATCCGGATCGATTCCCACATAATAAATTTACTGAATACTTGGCGATTTTTATTACGTTTAACTTTGTTTGTTTCACGTTCCTCGTATTTTCAGGATTTTTAGACACATTATGGTTCCACTAAAAATAAAGGAGAATAATTAATTATGAATACAAAAGAAACAGTTTTAAACATTTTGGCAGATCTTACAGGTTCAGATGTAAGTAATAGTATGGATGAAAACCTTTTTGAAACAGGCTTGTTAGATTCAATGGGTACGGTGCAACTATTACTCCAACTCCAAACAGAATTGGGAATTATGGCCCCAGTTTCAGAATTTGAGCGCAGTGAATGGGATACACCAAATAAAATTATCGCTAAAGTAGAGGCAATGCAGTAATCGTGGGTAAAAAACTTTGGATGATATTTGGTCCATTGCTAGTCGCATCAGTTGTTTTGATTGGGCTTTTATT
>JXWR01002484.1_pt1 | contig 22809 bp, 12 predicted proteins | sample 315541 | NCBI WGS metagenome assembly JXWR01 (sample SAMN03273951, study PRJNA271842) | soil metagenome | isolation source: rice field ambient CO2 | place: India: CRRI Experimental farm Cuttack,Odisha-753006 | collected 2013-12-17
TAAAATAAAATAAAAAAACATCATGATCAGAGCACGCAGAATGTAGGCGATAGTGCTCAAGGACCACAAAAAAAAAAAAAAAAGAAAAAAAAAAAGATTAAAAGTATTATTGAAGAAAAGCTTAGAAGCTTGAAGTGCTATGTTCATCTGCTTTTAAAGTCGGATATTTTCCATATATAATATTTGGAAAGATTAATAGTATCAAGCTGTAAGAGTGGCGAGTCGGCTACAAATGAATATGTGTAAGTTAGAAGCACGTATACGGTGCGATAGGGCTATTATGCCTCAAAAGTATCAAAAAAAAACGTTGACAATTTATGCAGCCGTGATTTATAGTACAATGGAGATTATTTCTAGATTTGTTGTTCCATAATCCACTGACCCCAAATACTTCATGGGCAACTTGTTTATCCAAGACAACGGGTGAGATAGAAAAAATAAGATGATTATTTCTAAAGTGTTTCATTCTTGAAAACACACAATCCTCCTAGGAGAGAAAAAACTATATTAAAGTTAAAAAAGAAGGAAAAATTGTCGTTTTTGAAACCTTTTAATCAAACGATAGTTGAACTTTTAAGACGGGAAATTAGACTAGCTAGTGTAGTATACAATGTATCGTCGCAGCAAAGTGAAACAACGAATGCACAATGCACACCTAAAACATACTCCCCGAAAACATTCAAAAGGAATCAATAAAGATGACATAAAAGAAGTTAGTAATAATAATAGCAGTATTAAAGAAATGAAAATAGTGTACAATGGCGTTGGCAATAGCACCGAAGTCGATAAAAAGAACGATGACAGTGGCTTGGAAGATAAAATCCCAAGACTATATTTACAGACATTAAAAGAATACCAAGGCGTTTTTGCCAAATAACAGCCAAAGAAAGGGAAATAAACAAACAAGTGAGAAGGAAAAGCACGAATATGTTTAAGAGTTTAAATTATTAGAAAGATACTATGCTATCGCAAAGTGATTGGTTATGAAATTTGTTGCAGTGCAACTTGCATAAAAAAAGAAATAGAAGATATAAATAAAAGGGGATACGGAGATTATATTGTCTGGAGTTGATGCCGCAAAGCAAACTTGAGAGACACTGTCGTAGAAAAAAAAATTCTTCAGAAACCCAAAACCTACCTGGTAGCACATAAATGCATATATGCAAAAAATTCCGTCAATTTTTAGTAAATCTTTTCCTTAGGCTCTTACCTTGGTTTTCATGTAGTTATGTTTCCATATATACGCCACATGTGTGGAGGTTTTGTTCATATGTTTCTTGAAGATTCAATATTACCTTTCAATTTTCCTTCGCTTATATATGTAACTTCTCAGAAAATCTCAGAGACTAGAGAAAAGTTGGCTTGGATTGGAATTTCAGGGTAGAAATGAGATACAAATTGACAGACTTTCCCATTCTTATTATTTTGCTATTTTGTCGTTATTGTTATAACCAAAATTGAAGCGATCTTAAGACAGATAAAAACAAAATAAATAGTATAATTTCTAATAAATTATACATCTTTATACAGCCAAAGATTTTAACTAGCTTTGTTGCAGGTTAGCATATTGTTCGCCTTCTTTTAAGACCTATGGATACCAACTGATTAATTGGTTTCGCGGTTTTTATCTTACAATTGGGAGGATTATACTATAGTGCACATTTTATAGTGACTAACAGCCCCAAAGACAAAAGCTCATTTAGGTATAATCTCTATAGCGATGTTTTAAGTGGGGATAAATTTCGCTCTCCAGAAAAAAGTACCATTCCTTCTGCAGTCGTCTTTTAGAAAATATAAATATATGGCAGCTAAAACTTTGGCATCCATCAACTACAAGCTATAAAAAATTACTTCTATTACGCACGAAAATTCTAACTGTTTGCAATCAATTTACAATTTGAAAATTTCTCTCAAGAAGACAGTTATGTGGTTGTTTTCTCTTATAAAATATGGATATTATCCGTATATATGTGGTTGTATAGTGTTACCCTGTAAATGTTAGTATGGTAGACAGTATCTTGCTGCATTCTCGATATAAAAAAAAAAATAGCCAAGATCGGTGGTTCACCCCCAGAATCATCGAACCAACTTGACAAAATTATCATTTCTAATTCTTTTGTTTTTACTATTCATAAAAGATAAACTTAGTAAAAATGAGCTTTTCAATGCTTCCAAGAGCAACCGCTGGCCGCTTGCTAGCTAGAAAAAGTGCCACTTTAATACCTGCCAGAAATGCCCTTATTGTCAACAACATTCGTTTTTTGCAATCGCATGCTCAAGAAGCAGTGATTCAAAAATACAAGGAAAAATTAAATAAGAAAGCTCAAGAAGTTGGAGCTAAAGATATTAATGATTTGAAAGAAAAACTTAAGGACGAAATTGAAGCCAAAAAGCAGGAACTTAACAAGTTTGGTGATTCCCTTGAGGACCTCGATAAGCAACTAGCAGCTACTGGCGGTTCCCCATCTAACCCAAATGTCATCAAGATTAACAAACCACTTGCCCCAACTAATGCTGAAGAATTACAGAAACAAAAGGCCAAAAAGCAAGCTGATAAGCCACCATTCAAAACTCTTGGCTCATATATTGACATTGCTAAAATATCTGCATTGAATGCAGAACAAATTGGTTTCATTTGGCGTGCTAGATTCCAAGCTAATCCGCAAAATGTGTGCTCCATCATTCCCGTGGAAGTTTATGACCAGCTACATCAAACCGCAAGAGAAAACCCACATTTTATTTTACCGTTAAAGAGGGAAAATCAGGGTCATGAGTTGCATTTTGTTCAGTGGAATTTCTCCGGCAAGCACACCACTCATGTGATTTTGACTACGTTAGCAGAATATAAATTGCACGGCGAATTCTCCAAGCCACATACAACGTTGACCTTCCATAAAGAATTGGCTAGCGATAAAGGAATTGTGTTAATGAATGGCTTGCTTGAATCAGATACTGGTATAAGTCTTGAAGATTCGCAATTGTTGATTCTTAATTTACAGAATTTTTATGGTGGTTTGAAAAATGGTGAAACTAATAATAAATTGAAGTTGCTAAGGGCCTTTAATAGAGGTACTGATGACTTTTCTCTCGAAGAGTTGATTAAGGAATCTAAGGATGTTGATGCTTGATTATGGTGAATTAATATTATCAGAGGCATTCGTGTATATACAAAGCAATACATTGGTTATACTAGCATTGGTAGGTTAAGTATTTTTTTTTTAAAATAAACTGTGGTGGCTCACGTTAATACTATGCCATTATTTTGCATCACCCATTGGAAAAATAAGAATGATATTGACAATGTATAATTGTAACTAGCTTATAACAGTAGAAAACCTCTGCTAACTCAAATTGCTACCATTTCATATGACAAATAACGCATCATTATAGTCCAAAAAATCGATGAGCAATTCTTCATGGAGTTCATGACAAAATCATTTTACAAACCTTACATATGAATTAAAATTCTGTATTATAAGACAAAATAAGAACCAACTTTTATTCGTTATTAACTTCAAGTCTTATGCTTCATTCGTCATTGCATCTTTAATCGTAGCAATAACTGCTGAGGCCTGAATTTTTGTATTACCGCCTTTACTTATCCCATATTCAATTTCCGCCAACCCTTTCAAAAACTGAATTCTTGTTGCTGGTTTCAATTTATACTTATCCAAAATCTCCACAAACCCGCTTAGCAAATCAATAATAGCCAACCCTTTCTGCTTAGTAACTTTATCAAAGTACAAATAAGCAGTAGTGAAGTCTTCTTTCAAGATTGAATCCAACAATGCATTAATATCATCGGGATTAGCGTTACCAATGCATTCATAAACCATTTCTTTGGTAACCTCATCTGTGGCTGGATTATCCAATGCTGCTTGACATGCTTGAAGAACATTCAAGCTTTTCCGCATATCACCTTTCAGCAAAGCCAAGAGTGCCTGCACTGCTTCGGGACCAACTTTGAGGTTCTCATGCTGAAGCACATAATGGATTCTGTCTTCAATGGCCTTTTGTTTCAATGGTGAGAATCTAAATCGGGTACACCGCGACAATAATGCTGGATTCAACTTATGAGCATAGTTGGCCAATATCACAAATCTGGCGTTTTTGGTATATTTTTCAATGATTCGCCTAAGGGCGTTTTGTGCCACATTTGTCATTGCATCAGCCTCATCCAAAATAATCAATTTGAAACCAGAGTTAAAAATTTGCATCGTACTAGCAAAATTTTTCACTTGGTCTCTAATAACATCAATTCCACGATCATCTGAAGCATTTAATTCTAAAATCATTGAACGATAATGTTTTTCTCCATAGATTTTTTTAGCCATCGCGAGCACAGTGGAAGTTTTACCAGTGCCCGGTGGGCCATAGAATAAAAGATGGGGGAGTTTTCCCTCAACGATGAATTTATCTAATGTAGTAACAATTTCTTCTTGACCAGAAATGTCGTCCATTGAGGTTGGACGGTATTTTTCCACCCAGGGGAGGTTTTCGTTACGGGCGGAGGCCATGTTTTAGATTATTTATTGCTGTTGATTGATGATAAAAGTTGGATTAAGTTGGTTATATTATGACAGAGTGATTATAACACGGTAAATTCAATGCGCTTAACAACTTGGGATTATTGATTTGTTAGTGATAATGAAGCGTATGCCAATAAAAGGTCAGTGGCTGCTAGTTGAGTGCCGTGATGATCTCTTGCAAGCTCATATAATAATAAGAAAAAAAAATTCAAAGCGGAAAAAAAGCATTTTGCAATTTTGGATTTCGACGCGTCATGACACGCGAAAACATTCCGTCCGTGGGGATCCATCGAGCACTTTGAGCGCTGTGAAGACTGTTAGTCCATGAAACACAGTAGCTGCCAAATAAAACAACAGACTGTGGTTTAAGTTATTCTTCATAAAAATAAGCTCCTTTAGGGGCCAGCGGATTTTTTTTAGTGGGGGTGGGTGGTATGGTGTTTTTGAAGAACTCTGTAATCTGAGTCAACATCTATGCGGTGGCAAGAATCAACTGTCTTCAACATTGACTCCTAATTAACAGAGAAGCCTTAAGTATATAATCAAAAAAGCAGCTCTTGATTTCACAATCTAGAATAAGCACTAATTTTAGATTAAGAGAAGCTTTGAGCGCCATGATGGCAAAATTTAGTACTACAAATAAACACGACAAGAGATTTTAAAAATAATTTGACCTTCAACTAGAATGTGCCTGAAACCATTCAATGAAGTGCAAAAGCCAGTATGGGAAACTAATTGCCAAACATGTCACTTTGGCTTGAATGTTTTACGTAGTGCTAAAGAGGTTAATGGTGACCGGAAGGCTAATTTGGATCTTGTCACGGATTCCAAGAGGCATATGAAAAGAATGAGAACAAATAAAGTTGGTTCCGGGTGCTGTTCAAGATCAAATTCAATACAAGTCTGGTTGTAGATACCACAATAAGTATATTTCCTTTATTTTTGAGCCTTGGAAAAATTCAGCGCATATTCCGACCTCAAACGGTGGACATAAAGGTAATAGTGCTAAGTATAATTTTAACATGCATGAAGATATAAACAGCGGTTTCCTATATCAAGAAAATGCGCTCACCAGACAGACATTTTGAGATAAACTTTTGCAATAGGTTGTGTAACTTAACCCCCGTGGAGTAGTCAAAACTGTGTTGGTTTCCAACTAGGTTACTTAAATTATAATTTCTTTTTCTTTTTTCCTTTGTCTGTTTCCTTCTCACTACTGAATAGCAATGGAGCAAAGATACAACAGTATGTTATACAGTGATTGTTAATTGTCTTATAGAGAATAAGTGAATCTGCTTGGTTTAGCCTAATTAATGAGTTACTAAAATTCAAGTTACTTGTTCCACACCTACACAAGTACAAAAATACGTTGTAACACAAGTCTATGAAACATAAGTATATGAATACCCATCCAATTCTTTCTCCTTACACCACTGTAACTGCCCTTTTAGGAAGATATTAGTATTCAGTTTACTACGACACCGTCCCAAAATTGAATATTTAATCATAAGTAATCGCTATTTTCCTATTTAGTTCTATTTAGTTAATATTATCGCTTGATCTAACAATCAGCCTTACTACATCGATGTCGTCCATACTGGTACAATTAATTTCTTTAAACTATCTTCCAGAGCTTTTGCTGCTGCTATTCTTTACGATTGTATTTATATTCTAAAGGCTAGTATTTCTTTCACTGTATTTTTTTTTTTTTATACACACAAAATCTATTATTGTGATTTGGTTTTCAAAACAGCACCCCAAAAAAAAGAGAAAAAGCAAAAAAGAAAGCCCCACGCGGGGCTCGAACCCGCAACCTTTCGATTTCGCTCGTTGTTAAGAGTCGAATGCACTACCGATTGTGCTAGCGAGGCTGTTATTGAAAAGTAAATTTATGTAGCCATATGTAGATGTAGCAAGAATATCCGAGCTACAACCTCGGAGAAAGTTGCATAGTACGCACGTGGGTAAGTAATGCGCTTGTATGCATTACTGTTGTGACTAATATGCAATATAGTGCAATCACACGCATCAACTGCGCCCGCCACAAGCATCACGGCATCTGGAATCCTGAGCTAGCTACGTAAGCTTACGTACTGTGGTGTAGATCGATTGATTGCCTGTTGAGCATCGCACAAAAATCTTTTTATTTGCTGGCGCATCGAGCAAGTTTTGAACCTTTTTTGTCCTATCTTTCTTATCATCCTCTCATTCCCTTTTTTGTCTGGCAATCAAAGATCCACCTCAATTCAGTTTTTCTTTCAATTACAAAATAATCAACTCATTTTATTGTGCTCTTCAGCTTTTTTTCTTACTTTCTTTCTATACCAATACCTCAAAAAAATCAATACTAATATTCCGTTTGTGCTTATTTGATGGGTGAGCTATCGTATTTGCACATCTCGTTCCTCACGTTCCAGGCTACTGTCCAAGTTATCTTTATTTGTTTGGCCGGTTACACTTGTGCAAGATGTGGATGGCTTAATCCTGTTTCTCAAAAAAACATCTCGTTGCTCAATGTCAACTTGTTCACCCCTGCTCTTATCTTTTCCAAATTGGCGCCATCGCTTTCTTTAAAGAAAATTGTGGAAATCTCAGTTATTCCGGTTTTTTACGCGCTTTCTACTGGGGTGTCTTTATTATGTTCTAGAGTTGCTTCATCAGTGCTCAGACTCAATGAGCCAGAATCCAATTTCGTCACTGCTATGTCTGTGTTTGGCAATTCCAACTCGTTACCAGTTTCTTTGACTGTGGCTTTGGCCTATACGCTCCCAAACCTTTCATGGGACGTCCTTGACGATGACAGTCCGGATAAAATTGCTTCTAGAGGTATTTTGTATCTTTTGATTTTCCAACAGTTAGGTCAAGTTCTTAGATGGTCGTGGGGCTACAATACGTTGTTGAAGAAAAGAACTCCTAGAGAATTAGCTTTCGATCCTTATGCGAAAAACGTTATTGATTCAGAATCAAACTCTACTTCTGGCGATTATTACTATGACGATATCTACAGAAGAGAAGGCAATCCGGAATTGCACAGCAACGATAGCAACAGCAGAAGCAACAACAAGAGTGTGGTTGATCCTGACACTAGTGCTACTGACTCTATAACTCGTCGTGAAGAAGGCGAAGGCGCAATCTCAATACATCATTACCGTGCTAGCGAAGATAATGATGAAAGTGATCGTTATACTGATGATGCTCGACGTCTCGAAGCTGACAGTTCAGAAAATGACCCTTTACTGAGTAACCAACATTTTCTGCACAACTCTAGCGATGACGAATATTTCTATAATGACCAAAGAAAGCTAACATTTAAAGAAAATGTGAAACAAAAATTTCAGTCATTTTTGAAATTTATGAATCCTCCATTGTACGCAATGGCATTGGCAGTAGTGGTTGCTTCTATTCCTCCATTGCAAAAAGCTTTTTATGTCAATAATGGTTTTACTCAAAATACCCTTGCCTCAGCAATCACAGAATTGGGCTCAGTTTCTATTCCTCTTATCTTAGTTGTTCTTGGCTCAAACTTGTACCCTAATCCAGAAACTCCAAAACCAAGCCGTAATTTCAAGAAGATCATTTTTGGATCATTAATCTCTAGAATGATTTTGCCACCATTAATTTTACTTCCATTGATTGCCCTTTGTGTCAAATATATTGAGATTTCCATTCTTGATGATCCAATCTTTTTGATTGTCTCTTTTATTTTGACGATTTCTCCACCAGCTATTCAACTTTCTCAAATTTGCCAATTGAATGAATTATACGAACAAGAAATGGCGGGTGTATTGTTTTGGGGCTATGTTGTTTTAACACTTCCTACCACTATTACTATTGTGGTTGCTAGCTTGGAAGTTCTTGATTGGGCTGGAAAGTTAATGAAGTAGGCTAATAATATGGCTGTTTCCTTTAATTTTCTTTTTATAATATAGCTTTTGTCCTGAAAGCAAGTTGTTTGTTATAGATGTTTTAAATTTTTTCCACTATCTCTTTTTTGTGGTGTTAATCACATTTGTCATAATATCAATAGTGATTTCTGCCTTCACTCTTATATAAGTTTGTCTGATTTCCTCGTTTTTTATTGTCTATTAGTCTAGGCCTCATAGTCAATCATAGTCATAATCTATAGCTGTTATTTTTGTTTCAGGTTCAATTCTGTAAGTAGAAGCTCCTATATAGATATTTATTCTCAGCTATTATTTCGACTAGGCTTCAATAACTATTAAGTTTGAAAGACGTTGGAAGCCTATTGTTACGACGTCGGAATCCACCCTATTGAGGTGTGTATGTGATCAATAATTCATGCATGACGTTTTAAAATAATAGCATCAATGCATTTTTTTTAAGATAATTGAATTAAACATAAGAACTAGAGATAAGGATTAAACCAGCAAAAGAAGAAAAGTAACAAGAAGCTAATGGCTCTTGTTATATATGTATGCCAGAAAACCGACTATCAACTGCCATTTGGCCGGTTAGTGCAGTACAGGCGATGTGGCGTGACAATTTAGCAGACGTAACGCAACAGCTCAAGAGTAAAACTTGTAAAGTTGTGAAACTATACAGCCCAAAGCTCAAGGTTGTTGAAAAAGGTTCTAGAATATTAGGCAAAACTTTTGCTTCATTACGAGTTATTGGAATTGAGTTGACTTTACAGGCAGCAATTGAACTAAGATATACATATTCTTCATATATTTATTTGCGGGTCATAATTTAGCTAGGATGATATTCACGTTCGGTTTTGCATATAACCATGATGTTCCTGGCCCCAGCCGCTATCCAGTAATCTAGTTTCAAAACTAAGGATAAGTAATGTTGCCGGAAAAATTATTTGGAGCAAAAGTAACATTAATAAACTTAGTATCAACGTAAAATGTAGCGAGTGCAAAGGAGCTTTTTAAGAAACAAGTACCTTAAATACCATATAAAAATATAAGCGCACAAAAACAACCAACAATATGGACTTTAAGTAACTGCTGAAATGTATTTCTTTAGCTTTCTTTGATATTTAAGCATATTCATAAAAAATCTACAATCAATCAGCATTTCAAAACAACTATCGTATAACATGCATGCAATAACGTTACTAAGCACAATTTATATTTACAAACTAATCTTTATCTTTTATCATAAAAATCATAAAAATCAGTGCTTTTACTCACTGACTTCCAATACGGTGAGCTTCTTTCAAAAACCAATCAATATTTTCAGGATCCATAAATGGATGTGTCCCATGACCAAAGTTAATAATATAGTTCTGTTTTCCGCCACCAAATCCACTAATCATTTCGTCAACCTTCTTACTGATTGTCTCCTTTGTACCGTAAATCACACCAGGGTCCAAGTTTCCTTGTAAGACGACTCTTCCATTATTCACTTTCACCGCTTCTTTTGGATCGTATAACCAATCCAATGACACAACGTCATACCCAGCATCGCAAAGTTGATCAAGGGCATACCATGCCCCCTTGGCGAAAATGACTACTGGAATCTTCTCAGTAATTCCAAGTTCTTGCAATCTTTGCGCCAAAACAACTCTCAATTTTTTCACAAATGGAAACAAAAATTTGTTGAATTCAGTAGGAGCAAGTTCACCAGCCCAGCTTTCAAAAACTTGCAAAATTTGGGCACCGGCAACAACCTGCTGGGCCAAAAATTCAGCAATAACTTCACTGAGCACTTCCAAAAGTTGTAATGATTCAGCTTCGTACTTGTATATCCATTCTTTGATGAATCTAAACATTTTGGAGCCACCGCCTTCAACCATGTAACAGAGCAAAGTGAATGGGCCACCAGCGAATCCAAACAACGGAACGCGGCCATTAAGTTTCTTTCTTGTTAAAGTGATAGATTTGAACGCCCATGCTAATTCTTTTTGCAAGTCTGGCTTTAAGTTCAATTTGGAAATATCGACTGGAGAACGTAATGGATCAGGGAATGTTGGGCCTTTACCTTCAACCATCTTAACTTCCATCCCCATGGCTTGTGGGACAACTAGAATATCACTGAAGATGATTGCGGCATCAATTAAACCGTTGAAGTGCTCAATCGGTTGAATGGTTATTTCTGAAGCAATTTCTGGATCACGGCAAGTTTCGAAAAAATCTCTGCCGCCTTTGGCTTCATGGTATTCTGGCAAGTATCTTCCGGCTTGTCTCTATTGGCTAAGTTAGTAATTGAATTGGTACTTTGTTGCTTTTGAAATTTGATTTCCCAAAGCACTACCTATCGGCATCAAAAGCAATGTGTCATCGCTGCCCAGCTTATAACAATACTTCTGCTCGGCTTTCTGATGCTGATAACGATGATTATAGTTAAACTGCGAAAATGATAACATTAACGGTAATAATAGCTAAACATCAAAAACATATCAAGCAGCTGAACCGTAGTCATAACCACGACAACGATTACAAGAAACATACCATAATCCACATTGGTGGTCTCTCGACCTTTTCACCCCTAGCGGCCCTTAAAATCAAATCATTTTTCAATGGTGGGAAAGTTTCTCTTGGGTCAACCATCTTGTTAATATATATATATGGTTCTATAATTCTATGATATATCAGTACTGTATTGAAAAATAGTACAAATGTACGGCCACATCAACCAATCAATCAGTAAAGTTGGTCTCTTTACACCCTCTGCAGAGGCGCCATTCAGCCATGGTGAAAAATTCCTGCGGTACGAAAAAAACCTTGCGATTCTGAGTCGCGGCAACGCACATAACCAATATATTTATCAGGACTGATGTGGAGAGGCATTAACATTATGATTATAATGATGCGTAAGCTAAACTGGCAGTGAAAAAAGTTCCATGGACCTGTTGCAAGTTTTTTTTAGTACTGAAATTATTGGTGTTGACTAATAAATATGACCTAATAGTTCAACTATAATCCAGATCTATGTTGAATAAAGTGTATACTACATTTCTTATTGGCTGTATGATATCTTGGTATTGGTAATACGATACATATAAAGGTGCATACTTTCTGATATCGACACTTAATATTATGGCAGAACTCGTAACTTATATCCACCTTATAATATGTTAAGCTCCATAATGAAGAAGAAATAAAATAAAATGTAAAAATATGAAATGAAAAAAAAAGTAAGTAAAACAAAAACGGATAAAGTGATACAATAAGATAAAAACTAGTGAACAAATTTGTTGATACATAACAGAAAAAAATAATAATAATAAACACAAAAACAAAAGCAACAATACACCCCATTGAGCTTTATATTGATGCTTGAGAGAGAGAAAAAAAAACGAACTATTCTTCCGGCTCAAATATATCATTAGCAATATACATCAAATTTTCCACCACTTTGCCCTGATAGCTCATATCTTCAGCATTAGTATGATTTGAGGGCAACAAATTAGGGCCCCAAATGATTCCCAAATTTCTTGCTGACATTCTGTTAATATCCTGCTTTGCTACAATCCGACACAAGTGGAAAATGATCGCCCTCAAAGTGAAATAGTTCGCATCAGGAAGTTCAAATACAATTTCATGTAGTCTTTTTTTCCGAATCGCTGGTTCAGGAATCTTGACCGCTGTTAAGAATCGTTGATATAAATGATTCGTGAGTAATGGTTCCGGTAGCTGGGCAAAATATAATTTCAACAATGATGCAATACAGTAAATATCACTATCTATGATTTGTTCTGGATTCGTTATCAATTTATCAATCATTGATCTATCATTATTCAATGCGTCTTTAAGTTGATGAATCTTTGTTGAGTTTCCCGAGGTTCGATAAATTCCTTCTAGTTCAAGGCCATAATTATCAATTATATTTATGCATGAACGAACAATTAGTGGTACTGATTCATTTTCGTAAAGACATAATTCATCAATTGGTCCACCAAATATTAGTGGGAAATCTCTGTTTATTATCTTCATTCCACTAAGGTCCAGAGTTGCTGGCAAGGCGCTTTGAGATCTGTTATTGTTGTTGTCGAGAAAAATGTTATTTTGACTATAATCACTATTTTGGCTTACTTGTAAATTGTTAGAGTTAATGTTGCCCGTAGATCCAGCACTGTTAAGGGTATTATTATGATGCTGATCCAAAGGACTGCTAGTGGCACTACCGCCAATATAACTGAATCTGTTATTGTTCTTGCTAGGAGTGAGATTGACATTGCTGCCACCAGCAGAGATTGTTCCTGCTGTTGGAACGTCTTCTTGAACTTTCAATAACGAATGATTCTGTACCGGTGAAACATTACCATTCTTTTTAGGTCTTAAGAGCGAACTCGACCGCTTCACATTACTAGTAAAAGCGTTAGAGTTGTTGTTTGCAGAGTTTGTGTTATTGAATCCCGTGTTGTAATTTGTCTGTGTGTTGACCAATGTAGGGTGAACTTTATAGTCCACTGGTATCAAAGCTTTGGATTGTCCTGCTCTTTGATATTTGACCAAGTAATCATACAAATCTTTTTCATTATCCACTGAAGCAGCCAAATTTTTCATTGATGCCTTACGGGCATCTGGCCTTAATGGAGAAATCAATACCCCTGAGTTCATGAGTAAATTCTCACACCAAGTAGCATATTTTTGTAATTGTACACTCATTGCTAAATCAATTTCCAAAATCAAATCTTTTAAAGCTTTGGAATTAGCAGGTCTATGGACTCTAAGTAATTCATCTTTTAATCTTTTGGCAAGCGCTACTTTTGAACTGTAATCCTTATCAGCATGTTCAATCTTAGACAAAAGCTCTTCTTCTTGTTGTGATGTGGTTTTGGAACCTTTCAAGGTAAATTTCTTCCCCGGTTCATTAGTACGAACTTTTTCTAATTCAACACAGAAATTATCATATTTTATTTTGGCCTTTTCGGCTGATTGTATAGCATCAGAAACTTCCTTTTCTCTACGTTTACCATCTTCTTTCATATTTCTTCTCTGTCTTTGCATTGTTGCTGATAATTGAAATAATTCATCAGACATGGTTTGTAATGCAGTGACATACGCATAGCCGACATTATGCAATCTATCATCAAAATTCACAATCTGATCAAAATTTCTAGTGAATGAATCTTGTCTTAAATTGCTAGCGTTATGTTTCAAATATTCTTGAGTATTCTTGGCCAATTTTTTCACTTGATAGTCGTATTCTTCTTGAAATGCTGATTTCTTTTTGATAAACTTGGCAAACTCGTCACAACTGCCAATACTTTCTTTAAGTCTTTTCAATAGCGCATCAAGGGCACTATCTGAGTTCAAAATGACTCTAATTTTATCGTCGTTTAGTAACTCCACTGAGGCATTCGGTAAGTTATTTAGGTTATTATTATGAGCGGTAGGAGAAGGCGTTGTTAAAGGTGCTTGAGTAGAAGTTGCTGAAGTGTTAGCACTGGCAGCACCATTATCTTTTGCTGGTACTTCTGGTAACGAGGTAGACGAGTTGGTGGCAGGTGGTTGTAGCGAAGATTGGGCCAGAAGCGCGGTACCTGAACTTATTGGATCCAAGTTACTGAAAGAATCAAGACTGGTTCTTCCCTGTGGTCCACTCATTATGAACGAGTTATGAGAATTTATTTGCGATGATTCGGTTGGAATGATAAGCAGAGATGGTGATTATGGTTGCAATGTGGGCGCGTAATTGATGATGAATCAGGATCAAGATCAGGATTATTCAATTTAATATCAGAAGATGGACAGCACAGCCGAAACCCTAAAAAAAAAATAAAAATAAAAATAAAAAAGGTTTTCAAGTCAGAAAAGGGTAAACAGACCAGTGTGCGATGATCTGGCGACAGTGACAGTAAATAACTCGAATAATTTAAGCCAGTGACGCTGTGCGGCAGAAAAAAAGGCACTGCTGTGACGTGTAGTTCGTGATAACAGTACCAGTAAGTAGTAAATAGTAAATAGCTGTTACCACGTAAAGCGAGTTACTGAACAGCCAATTAACCGCCGACAGAACGCTGCTAGTGCTGAAACTAGTTTTAGGAATCATTCTGGTTATGGGCACTGGTAACTGGAATAGGATTACGTGGTATATTATATAATAAGAAACCATGCGTGAGTATCATGACGATTGCGCATCCATATGTATACTAATGTTTACAAATGCATAAATAGGCTCAATCCAAAACTATGGGACGCGTCATTTTTTTTATTTTTTTTTATTTTTTACTTTTGTTTTGGTATAACAGTATGGAGGACATCGGCGATGAGCTAAAAACATATCCGCAAAATACTCAAAACTTCAAATCAAATACCCAAACACAACACATGAGTCAAGTCAGACTATCACAAAGAGACTACGTGCCAATAATCAAGGGAGTTGAGTACGACACCACTCTAGGACAAGGTTCATTTGCCTTTGTCAAACTAGCTCATTTGAAAAAAAATCCGGCCAAAACCTTTGCCATCAAATTCATCAATCGTAATTATTGTCATAAATTTGGCTTAAAAGATGATGACATATCTCGAGAACTAATGATTCATAAGAGTTGTAATGGACATCCGAACATCATTCAATTATACGATGCTGGATCAGATCGTAACTATATGTGGATGATTATGGAATTAGCGTCATCGGGGGATTTGTTCGACAAGATTGAGCCGGATGTTGGTGTTGATGAAGAAATTGCTCATTTTTATTTCAAGCAACTTGTTGGCGCCATTGATTTCATTCACAAAGTAGGAGTATCACATCGTGATATTAAACCAGAAAACATCTTATTGGACAAGTATGGGAATTTGAAAATTGCCGATTTTGGCCTTGCTTGTGTTTACAGGAAAAAGACGGGAGAGAAAAGGTTAGCTTTCAAAGCATGTGGATCACCTCCATACATGGCTCCTGAAGTGGTGAATGTTGAAGGATATAGACCGGAGGTTACTGATATTTGGTCATGTGGTGTGTTATTGTATGTGCTTTTGACGGGGGAAACATTGTGGGAAGAACCAACTACTCATGATCCAGACTTCAAGTATTTTGTGGAAAACAGCAACCGAATCTACTTGTCATATCCGTGGTCCAAATTGAAAACGGAAATCATTGCATTACTCAAAGCATTATTGAAAATTAATCCAGAAGAAAGAATTACTTTAGAAAGAGTAAGAAAGCATCCTTGGGTTAATCGACCAAACAAATTATCTGATTCTAAAGGATTATGTGATAATCCTCGACTTTTAATTAGAAAATTGATGGCTAACTTGAGAATTGATTTATCAGATGATGAATTCTTTAGAACTACACAACAAGCAACACAACAAGCTACCCAAATGTCCCAAGCGTTTAGTATGAATGGTGCTCATCTGCATCAGTTGGCTAATTCTCAGCCGGTTTTCGAATCGGCGAAATTAGTGGTAAATGACAATAGCAGCAACAGTAATGCAGTATTCAATAATAATGGTAGTAGCAATAGCAATGATGACGATAATCAACAATATTCGACAGGATTTCTCAACACTCAACAAGATTTTTCCGAGTATGGTCGTAAAATTAATCAGAAGTTGGATCGTAAAGATAATGACTTGTTAAGATATCAAATGATTTCCAAGGATCCAGCAATTTTACAATTCATAAACGAATCTGACAAATCCAACCTATTACCAAGTCTTCAAAATCTTCAAGACAACGGAAATGGCAATGATGACAGCCTAGCCACTGTGAAAAATTATTTCAATTCAGCAGAACGACTCACTAGATTTTTTTCCATCTTACCCATTGAATCCCTTCTTTCCATCATCCTTGACGCATTACATCAAGCAGGCGTTCAAACCGATTTTGCAAGTGATGGAGTATTATCCCAGTTCACAGAGAAAAAGTTTACCAAAAGGCTAGCCCAAATGAAAGCTATTCATGATGAGAAACAAAAACAACTGCAAAGTGATGGAGCTAGCACTTCAAAATTCAATGATGGAATAACGTACGCATCAATTTCCATTCATACTATAGATTCTCGGAAGATGACATTACGCGGATCTATCAAAATTGCCAAGATTCGTAATATTACATTGAAAAAAATTGAATTTGCTAAGAGTAAAGGAGATCCATTGGAATGGCGAAAGTTCTTCAAGAAGATAACAGTGCTTTGTAGGGATGCTGTTTATGTTGACCAAAGTTTGAAATGACAAGCAAAAATTAGATTTTTTTTTTTTTTTTGGCTTGACGCTTGTTCTTTGAATGCTTTTTGCTCGACCTTTAATTTCATTCTTGTTTTTTTGTTTTTTTTAAACTGTTTTGTTCATGCTCTGTTTTCTTTTGCTTTTGTTTCTATTTTTCTTCTTCCATTTATAACTTACTTTTTTGGCGTAATATGCCATAATAAACTGTCAACATTAATTGCATTCGATAATTCGATCACTTGAGTATTTTGCTATTTTGAATATAATGAAGACTTGTAACTGAGAAATGAAGCGATGAAACCAATTTACGATAATAAAAAAAAAATAAAAAAGTCCGTAGATTTTCCTTTTCATTTTGTTTCGTTTCTGCTATTTTTTTTAACTAATATGTTAGCCTAAGATTCTAATATTCTGAGTTTCAGATCCAACCTTTTAATAATTTCAACCTTCTGAGGGTACACAACAAATAATATGTTCAAATTGAGGCATCAAATAAAAAAAAGAAAAACTAGCAATTGCAACAGTTAACCTTGTGTCTATTTAAGTACAAATTCAAGCTTTAGTTCAATCTGAAAATGTTAAATAAGAGATAATTGATGTTTATAAATAAGACAAAAGCACATAAATACTAGAATAAAAAAATAGCAAAGAAAGAAGAGAGAAATATTGACAGAATCAAAATCAAAATCAAAAGAGATAAATAACAAGAAAGCAAAAGAAGTATAAAGTTTTTAAAAATTGTGAATAATGATCAAAAGAAATAAGTTAGATAAATTAACAGAGAAAATAACAAAACCAAGTAAAATTAGAAATTATCACCAGAGCGGGATTGTTCACATTGAGCAACGTGTGAACTAAATAAAAATTATTTTATATAGTATGGCACATATTATGGCAATAGGTGACCTGGTGGCGTGATTGATGAAAAAGTCCTAATAGCTACCGACAGAAAGTATTCTTATATTTGCCTGTCCTTTTTTTTCTTGTTATGATTTTTTTAATATCTCATTTTTATTAGTCTTTTTTATGTTGCTTTTCAATGTTTAGTTTTGTCCTTTTTTTAGGTATATAAGTTTTCAACTTTTTACATATTTTTATCCGCTGAACCCTTGATTTTTCAGGCCAAGTAGCAGTAGAAACTACCCAAAATCACTAAAAATCACTAAAATACTGTGCATATGGATCTTCACCCGTTACCCCATAATCCAATTCGCCCTCTGGATAATAATCAAACAAACTAGAATCACCTACTCCAGCAGCCACCGGTGGTTCATATGGAGTAACGATATCCTTAGCATAAAGTTTGTCCCAAACCACTTCTTGAAACCAAACATGATCTTTAATATCTTGGGCACCATTTTGTAAGTTACCCAAACGTCTAGTCAAATCTGGAGTTATCAATTTAGTCAATAAATCCACTGAAGCTGGTTCCAAAAATGGTGGGTAATGCACTTTGCTTTGAAGAATTTTTTCGTATGTTTTTATTGGCTGCTTATCGTAAAATGGCGTGTAGCCGGTCAACATTTCGAAAATCAAAATTCCCAAAGACCACCAATCCACTGATTTATTGTATGGTTTGGCGGTAATGACTTCTGGAGCAATATAATCAGGAGTACCACAAAGGGTCCAAGTGTAAAAAGCCACTTCTTTGGCAAACCCGAAATCGGTGATTTTGATATGTCCATACCTATCAATCAAAATATTTTCTGGTTTTAAATCTCTGTAAATGATGTTATGTGAGTGCAAATAGTCCAATGCAAGTAACACTTCAGCACTATAAAATTTGGCTACCGGGTTAGGAAATCTTTTGGATTTTCTCAATAATGAAAACAATTCCCCACCTTCAATGTAGTCCATAACCATAAATAAATTTTTTGAATCTTGGAAAGTGCCCCACATTCTAATCACAAATGGGTGATCAATCAATTTTAGCATTTTTCTTTCGTCATTAGTATGCTCAACCTGCTTCATCTTAATAACTTGTGCTTTTTTCAATACTTTTATAGCATAATATCTACCGTTATGCACCGATCTGACCAAGTGAACTCTGCCGAATGAGCCGGTGCCCAAAGTTCTCATTATCTGGAAATCTCTAAGTGCGTATTTGCCCTTGGAAACAGTTGATTTTTTTGGCAAAAATGACATGAGGGCGGTATTATTGTTAGCTTGTAATTGCTGTTGTTGTCTTAGCTTGGCTTGAGCTTGCAATTCCTCATAAGTAGGAATACGAGGAATGTCTGTTGCCGGTTGTGGTTGTGGTTGTGGTTGTGCCTGAGGTTGAGATTGAACTTGATGAGGTTGGGGTTGCTGCTGATGCTGCTGATGCTGCTGATGCTGCTGCTGATCTTGAGCGGATACATGATTTTGTGGACTTATTTGTTGTTGGCCTATGGCTTGGACTGGGATTTGGCCATAAATCTGAGTCTGAGGCTGCTGTTGTTGATAGAGCTGCTGTTGTTGTTGTTGTTGTTGTTGTTGCTGCTGCTGCTGCTGTTGTTGTTGTTGTTGTTGTTGCTGCTGCTGCTGCTGCTGTTGTTGTTGTTGTTGTGGAGGTTGCTGCTGACCTTGTTCGGCGCTAAATCCCTGAGGCTGGTAGTTCATAGTGGCGTAGGTTATATATGTTATTTGGCTTGTTACCGAAAGAATAAGGCTAAATCTAGACTATTAAGACCCAATTGGCTTTGGCGGGACAGTTTTTGCAACAAGCGCTGGGATTGAGATGGGCTGGCAAGGGAGGTTGCTTTGGCAGCTTGCTCAGGCTGGGAGTGTTTAATACCGGAGAAATGACAACTGACTGCTGCCTAGGGGATGGAAGATAGTTGGAAAAAAGAGCTATGAGCAGCACCGAGGCAGAATTGTACGAGAAGGAACGTGGTAAAGACAAATGTACGAGGTTATAAGGAGCAGGAAGAGGAATTGAGGCAGTTGCGAGCTTTGGACAGTGCACTTGGGCTGGTGATGGGTGGAAGACAGCAGAGCAAAAGGAGTGACAGTGGATGCCGCTATAGTGCGGTGTGCTAGCAGCAGTGAATTTCATCTGGGCTCAAAGCGCACAAACCCGGGGCTGCTAACCAGAGTGAAACGAGACCGATACGGAGCACCACGCTATAGCTACACACACTACAGTAAACTAAACAAAACACAGACGGTTAAATACATACAATACAATATATTACAACATCGCCATCCTATCACTAGTATACCTATAATGCCACTTCACACGCCCTTGAAGGTCTTGCTGCAGTTGAGGCACACGTAAAACAACACCATACTGGTGTCCTTCCGCCGGATCTGGGACTGAAAGAACACACAATTCGCGGCGTGGCAGTAGGGACACTCCTTGTCGGTTCGTGGCAAGGTGGGATCCGCCCCAATGTCCTGCACCACCCCAGCTGTCTCTCCCATGTCGGCCTTCAACTCGTGGCGGTAGACCTTGGGGTCATCAGCCAACTCTGTGTAGTTGCAGTTCCGGCACGAGAAGAGAAGCTTGCTCTGCTCCTTGTACTCCTTTGGATACAACATATTGTTGCTGGCGGTTGTTAGTACTCATGGGGACTATTTATTGGATTTATATCATATAATAGATAGAACTTGATTGTCAGTTCAAAAAGGATACCACTCACCATTGAACGCAGAACTTGAACGACGTCATTTTCTTTCGCCTCGGATATTATAGAACCTGTGCTTTGAGTTGAGAGTTGACTGGCCTTGAGGCTATTGTGCTGGTACTGCTCGTGCTGCTTGTGCTGCTTCCTTGACTGTGCGTGCTCAGTGTACTACTTCAAGTCTTTCTAATTACTGCAACGCCATCGGCGCCTAAAGCTGTTTTTCTTAGCGACTTGTTTAGTTTTTCAATTTTCCTAATATTCATATCACGTGCTATATATTACCCTGACCGGTATATACAGACAGGCTGCCACTGTTGCAATCTGAAAAAAATCGTCAAAGGGCCTCAATGCTAAAAAATAAAAAAAAATTCTTCGTGAAGTGAAAATTGATTCAATTCAGGCCGTGGTGTATCTGTTTCCAGCTCAAGGACTATTTCTGTTTGTCAGCCAAAACTCAGTAAATCAAGACAAGACAAAACAAAACAAACCAAATCAATAAATATTCAAAATGTACAGTGCTGTCCGTATATCATCCAGAAACGCTAGAGTCTTTGCTTCAAGGTACGTTTTTTTTCCCAACCTATCGTCGTCATTAAATGTGTTTTTTATCATGGGCATTATGATGCAACTTCACAATATGCCAAGACGGACACTTTCAAAAATCACAAAAATCGTCAAACCAATATAAAATAGTCAATACTAACTTATCTAAATAGACTCCCAGCATACAGACCAGCTTTGGTGCGCTTGAACTCCACTGCTGCCCCAGCCGCCGATGCTGCCAAAGATGCTGCTGCTGCCCCAGTTGACCCAAAGATCTCCACCATCGTTGACCAAATTTCCAAGCTTACTCTTTTGGAAACCTCTTCTTTGATAACTGAGTTGAAGTCCAAATTGAACATCCCAGATATTTCTTTCCCAGTTGGTGGTGCTGCTGCTCCAGGTGCCGCTGCCGCTGCCCCAGCTGCTGAAGAAGCTGCTGAAGCTGAAGAAAAGCCAGAAGAAAAAACTATCTTTAACATCAAATTGGATAGTTTTGATGCCAAGAGTAAACCAAAGATCATCAAAGAAGTGAAGGGTTTGTTAGACTTGTCTCTTGTTGAAAGTAAGAAATTCGTTGAAGCTGCTCCAAAGGTTTTGAAAGAAAATGTTGCTAAGGAAGATGCTGAAAAAATCAAGAAAACTCTTGAAGCCTTGGGTGCTAAGGTTTCTCTTGAGTAAACTATTTAAACAATCTAAAATTATAAAAATTTTAAAACGAAGGCTTTGGTTTGGCTCTGTTAATTCCTTTTCATAATATTCTTTGTTTTTGTTGATTTCACCATCACTCCTGTATATATATTATAAACGAGATGACTTTTTTTTACGGTTGCTTTTGACAAGAGAAAAAAGGGGGACAATTTTGTAGATTTATCTGCAGAGGTTTTATATAAATCATCGTATTCACCTTTTCAAAGTGCGGATTATCAAAAAGTGAGAAAGCTGACTTTGAATTATCTTTTCGTACCTTTACTCACCAGCGGCTCAAGCAAAATTATCTAATTGAAGCTTCTGCACAAGATCCCAGGGCGTGATCCTACTCGCCTACCTAATATATTATTCATCACCCCGACGGGAGTAACATGTTTCAGCCATTACCGACATCACGTTGAAGCAGATTTGGTATATCAAATCTAATTCTGAAAAGCTCATGTTCTCTCTCTCTCCAACTGCCGATGTTTACACTTTCTTTTTCGCACTATGTGCATATACATATGCATTTGTATGTACGTATCATATTACATTGTATACGCCGGCATATACTGTTTATACGAGTACAATAGCTTAACATTGACGCTCTTCATTTTTTTTTGTTTTCTTTGACTGTTACACACTTATGCGCTGTAGTATATTGGGTAGATTATAGAACATACAATGGATTTTAAAAGATCTGCTAAATGTCAATCGTTTGCCTGTTTGCTTTAATTTCTACATACCTTCCCTTCCGTAGCTGCTTTTTCTGTATACTTGTTGTTTATTTGATTTTCAGTTATTCCAGCCACCAATCTCACCTGCTACATCACCAATCTAATGAGTTAGGTGATAATAACTGAACTATACTGTGTATCTACTATACAGATAAGTTGATAAAACCATATTTTTTATCGTCTATATAGGAATAAATAATTAAACTTGTGGGTGAAAAAGAACTTTATTATGATTATTGAAGATTGAAGATATTCACCTCAATTCATTACGATGATATGATAAATTAGTAGTAACCGAGAAATTGAAGAATTTGGTAGTGTAAAGGAATATCGGAATCTTAAAAAAAAATCTATTAATAACTTAATGCAATTCTTTTGTAGTCAAACTTATGCATTATGGTATTTGGCTATATGACAGACTAGGCTATATTAGTGAACAATAAATGGTATTCTGAAAAGAGGAATGGCGGTGTTTATTATAAAAAAGCTGAGACAAAGGCAAGTTTGAGAATATGCAGTCACTGTAAAAGAAAATTAAATTCAAGCTTTTTGCCCAAAAAGAAAAAGAAAGTAAAAAAAAAAAAAAAAAAAGAAAAGGAAAATAGGCGCACCATCAAGC
>JXWR01004584.1_pt1 | contig 22806 bp, 8 predicted proteins | sample 315541 | NCBI WGS metagenome assembly JXWR01 (sample SAMN03273951, study PRJNA271842) | soil metagenome | isolation source: rice field ambient CO2 | place: India: CRRI Experimental farm Cuttack,Odisha-753006 | collected 2013-12-17
TCTGCTATGTTTAGTAAAATTGGGAAAAGAACGAAATGTCTAACAAGATTTTCGACTGTGGGTGGTGATAAAGGTAGTGCCGACACGGTTCGTGATCCAAGGGGGTTTGCCACCAAATTCTACACTGAAGAAGGTAATTTAGATTGGGTCTACAATAATACACCGGTATTCTTTATCAGAGACCCTTCCAAGTTCCCTCACTTTATCCACACACAGAAGAGAAACCCACAAACCAACCTAAGGGATGCTGACATGTTTTGGGATTTCCTCACCACTCCTGAAAATCAGGTGGCCATTCATCAAGTAATGATCCTTTTTTCAGACCGTGGTACCCCTGCCAACTACCGTAGTATGCATGGTTATTCTGGTCATACCTATAAATGGTCCAATAAAAACGGAGATTGGCATTATGTGCAAGTTCATATCAAAACCGATCAAGGAATAAAGAATTTGACCATAGAAGAGGCTACCAAAATTGCGGGATCCAATCCAGATTACTGCCAGCAGGATTTATTTGAGGCTATTCAGAATGGAAACTATCCTTCCTGGACAGTTTATATTCAAACAATGACCGAACGCGATGCCAAAAAATTACCATTTTCAGTCTTTGATTTGACTAAAGTATGGCCTCAGGGGCAATTCCCTTTACGGCGTGTGGGTAAGATTGTTTTGAACGAGAATCCACTGAACTTCTTCGCACAGGTGGAACAAGCTGCCTTCGCCCCCAGTACCACGGTTCCTTACCAAGAAGCAAGCGCTGATCCAGTATTACAGGCCCGTTTGTTTTCATATGCGGATGCTCATAGATACAGGCTAGGTCCTAACTTCCATCAAATACCCGTAAACTGTCCATATGCATCTAAATTTTTCAATCCCGCTATCAGAGATGGACCGATGAATGTTAACGGCAACTTCGGCTCAGAACCTACATATTTGGCCAATGATAAATCGTACACGTATATCCAACAGGACAGACCCATTCAACAACACCAAGAGGTATGGAATGGGCCAGCTATCCCTTATCATTGGGCAACATCCCCAGGTGATGTAGATTTCGTGCAAGCAAGAAATCTCTATCGCGTTTTGGGTAAACAACCTGGACAGCAAAAGAACTTGGCATATAACATCGGCATTCATGTAGAAGGCGCCTGTCCTCAAATACAGCAGCGCGTTTATGATATGTTTGCTCGTGTTGATAAGGGACTATCTGAGGCAATTAAAAAAGTAGCTGAGGCAAAACATGCTTCTGAGCTTTCGAGTAACTCCAAATTTTGAAACGCTCAAGTAACAAATGAGTGGCGTTGTTTCCACGACAATTATTTATGATAGTGTGTATTTTTAACACATTTTATTTATTATAGTACAATTTATGTATTTTGTTATGAATTATTTATTTATACGACTAATAGGTGATGCTCATATTCTCGTGTTAGAAAGTTAAAAAATTATCATTTCACACATAGGAAAGCTCGTCGCGTCGGGGAAAAAGCTTAGGAATCTCTATTATTAGGGGTAAAGTTCAACACATTCAGTATGAGATAAGTGTGTCTTCAAGAGAGATGCAGCACTGAGTAGGGAACCAAGAAACGATGTCTGAATTACTAGATAGCTTTGAGACAGAGTTCGCGAAATTTTATACCGACAGCAATCTGGAAGAGACAAACCTTCAAAAATGTCTTGATCATACTCATGAATTCAAGAGTCAATTAAAGAAGTTGAAAGCGCACTTAAACAAGCATATTCAGGAATCAAAACCAGAAGTCTATAATAAGCTGAGTGATAAGGAGAAACAAAAGTTTAAGAGAAAAAGAGAACTAATTATTGAGAAGCTAAGCAAGTCACAGAGGCAATGGGACCATTCAGTAAAGAAACAAATAAAGTACGTTTCTCAGCAGTCGAATCGCTTCAACAAAAGCACGCTGAACAAATTAAAAGAATTTGATATAGATAGCGTATATGTCAATAAATTACCGAAAGAGACAATGGAAAATGTTAATGAAGCCATCGGTTACCATATTTTGAGGTATAGTATAGACAACATGCCATTAGGAAATAAAAATGAGGCTTTCCAGTATCTAAAAGATGTCTACGGAATTACTAATAAAGAATCTACTGAATTTATTGAGATGGGCCAAATCGTACATGATCTTAAAAAGGGTGACACAGAAAGCTGTCTGAAATGGTGCTCCAATGAAATGGAAAGCTTATCATCTAACCATACGGCTTTATCGTCCCTAAAATTTGATTTATACACTTTGTCAGCAATGCAGATAGTGAAGCATGGAAATCCGGTAGAGTTGTACTACCAAATAACACAGAACGCACCCCTGGATTGCTTTAGACATAGGGAGAAGGAATTAATGCAAAACGTCGTGCCATTATTAACTAAATCACTAATAGGTCAACCAATTGAAGATATTGATTCTAAAGTGAATAAGGAATTAAAAGAATGCACGTCCCTATTTATAAAAGAATATTGTGCTGCAAAACATATTTTCTTTGACTCTCCCTTGTTTTTGATAGTATTGAGTGGTTTAATTTCTTTCCAATTTTTCATCAAATACAAAACCATCAGGGAGTTAGCGCACGTTGACTGGACTACGAAAGATGAGTTGCCATTTGATGTCAAGTTACCAGATTTTCTGACTCATTTCCATCCGATCTTCATCTGTCCCGTCTTAAAGGAGGAAACCACTACAGAAAATCCTCCTTATTCACTGGCATGTCATCACATCATTTCTAAAAAGGCACTAGACAGATTATCGAAGAACGGAACAATTACTTTTAAGTGCCCATATTGCCCCGTAAATACTTCAATGAGCAGTACAAAAAAGGTTCGTTTTGTTATGCTTTGACTGAAATTTTTGCATAGGTTTTTTTTTAAGAAATTTATTGGAGGCGATAACAGAATGGCTAACTCGCTTATTTTGATAACAAAACACAATAGTTTTCTACAGTAAACCACCTTTAGCAACCTGCTCTCGCTGAAAATCTCCATTCATTATCGTTCCTGAGAACGATCCATTTTCTCCAGCCAACCACCCAGGAACTTTATCAATATTTATTAAATTTTTATCGCATAGTTCGTGTAATCCCCCAAAAATATCATTACCATTAAATTTCAATTTTATGGTAATTATTCTACTGTTTATTTCGTTTTTTAAAGTGAATCCAACTTTTTCAATAGGAACTAAGGAACTGTATCTAGAAATATACACTGGCTCACCAGAATCTTCATTTTTCTTTCCATTCCTAATATTGTGGACATGTTCGTTAAATTCTTTCAAATCATTATATTTCTGATCCATTACGCCGTTTGCTGAACCTTTGAATTTGATCATGTTTTTCTCTAACCTTAGTCGTCTAATTTCAGGTTCTTCTTTTCCGTAAAAATTCTCATCGTCATTTAAGAAAGAATCATCAAATTCTCTAACCATTACCTTTTTACCAGTAAGGCCTTGGTGCTTTTTGTAGTCGTGTAGTGGTGACCGTTCAAAGTTAGCACTAGCATAACATTCCCATGGGCCCATAGACTCCGCAAATCTCGAAGGTCCTAATAAAGTCATTATATTATGTATTGATTTCACGGGTATTTTCTGTACCGGTTTGAAGATGATTGTTTCTCTTTCTGATATCGTTCGACTAATGCTCTGCAAAACTAGTCTAGCATAAATATCCTTGTCAATTGAATGGAAAATTATTGGAGAATTTAGCGGGAATGCAACGTAATATGGTCTCCTTGATATTAATGGTTTCCCTTGGAATTTGTCTAACTTGTTGTAAAGAGACTCTTTATTTATACTCCCTATATTAGGCGTACTCAAAAATAAATTATTGCTGTCAAATAGCTGTATTCTGGTAATTAACACTGGCAAAGAGGGATGTTTAAACATGTAAACATGACAATGGTAAATTTTCGCTAGATCTGTTTGTAAATTTTCTATAAATTTGGCAGGTTGGAGCTTTACTACGTAAGGTTTCCCATCTCCCCGTAAAGCTTTTGATGGAAGCCACTTAAATTTCTCTGGTTTACTTATCATTAAATGGCAATCTATTTCTGCTAATTGGAAAACATTCAGGCCATCCGGCCAGTATACGTATAATATCCTATTTACTATAACATTTCGCCTCACGCCTTTCTCAATCAGTAAGTCTAATGTTTCTGTCAATAAATATATGTCACCATCAAATGACCCACCGAATTTTGCGAACCATGATAGCGTAAGATCATATAATACCGTTACCGGCAGCTTCATCAATTGTTTGAAAACTACTAGTGTGTCAGAAGTTGGTACATAGTTATCTTCAAGCCGTAATTCGTTAGACATTAATTGCTACTCAAATATACTAGTCAAAGATAGTATCCACCAAAATCTTTCCCCGCTAAAATAACGCCAGATGCTTTCTATGCTTCTAATCTTTTACCATTTACCTTTGTTTATTTCAATATAAACTTTAATTTACAGTCCCTATCTATTGCCCGACTGGACTAACATGCACGTGACATTTTGTGATGGTTTTTCGTCCCTTACTTAGTACGCTTAGTACGCCACAGTTTATATTTTCTTGACAATAATAAAGAACCTGATTGTGGGTTAGAACTTGCTATACTTTTAGTTTAAAATAAGCAGGAAATAATCTTGAGTTCTGTATCATTATTATAAATAAAACTATATTTGTTCTCTTTGTCGCCCTCGGAACTTTCCTCATTACATTGACGAGGTATATATAGATATAGTAGATATACATATCTATCCATGGTATATATGTATGCATCTGGATAATTGAATAGGGTTTCATGTCATATGCCAAGAATTTGTTAATAATATAGTGGAAAAAAGTCAAGAGGTATTATAAATTTCAAAAAAGTACCAAATGGAGGATCAGGATGCTGCATTTATCAAACAGGCTACAGAAGCAATAGTGGATGTATCATTAAATATAGATAACATAGATCCTATAATAAAAGAGTTATTAGAAAGGGTAAGGAATAGGCAAAACAGGTTACAAAATAAAAAACCAGCACTCATACCGGCAGAAAATGGTGTTGATATAAATAGTCAAGGCGGTAACATAAAGGTTAAAAAGGAAAACGCATTACCAAAACCACCGAAATCCAGCAAAAGCAAACCCCAAGATCGTAGAAATAGTACTGGTGAAAAAAGATTTAAATGTGCGAAATGTTCGTTGGAATTTTCAAGATCATCAGATTTGAGAAGGCACGAAAAGACACACTTCGCCATATTGCCTAACATTTGTCCTCAATGTGGCAAAGGTTTTGCAAGGAAAGATGCATTGAAAAGACATTATGATACACTGACATGTAGGAGAAACAGGACTAAATTACTAACTGCGGGTGGTGAGGGTATCAATGAATTACTGAAAAAAGTCAAGCAATCCAACATCGTTCATCGTCAAGATAACAACCACAATGGTAGCAGTAATGGCTGAAAGAGTAAATAGCGTGTATCTTCTCAAATAAGAAAATATATATTCATCTGCAACATTAATGTGATAGCATTTCCACTTCGACATTCGCCACTAGCTATAACGTTTACTGGCAATTATTATGAACTATGTCAGCTATTCATCACTTGTTGTTTTGTCTCGCTGCATCTGTCGCCCAGCTGGTCGAGCACCGTCTGTTCATTTTCTAGGTTATGGGCCAAACCTGTCAAATACTCAAGTTCTTGACTACCTAATTGAGAGGCTACGCTCGGATACAGCCCATTAAGTGTATTCTCTTTCGGTTGGCCATGAATCATTGTGAGATTGCATTGAGGGGCAATCTGTACAACTGCACTGTTAAAATGTAAAACCTTGCCATTCTTTTTGAAAAAATTTGCTTCGGCAACGTTTTCAATGGTCATTGGATGCAGTTTATGAAGTTCAGCTTGTAACTTGGTATTATCCTTGTCATTGTTATTATATAAATTACCTTTCTTGTTTATTTTCCTTCTGGTACCACCAACTTTGTTTGCTGCTGATAACTTGTGCAGCTTAGCTAATTTTTCTTGATCTACAGGCATTTGATGTTGTAGGATTATGTAGTAGTTTATTTAATTTAGCCGTATTTATTTCTATCAGGGAACCTTTTTAACGCAACTTAATTGTTTCTGTCACAGCGGGAAAAAAAGAAAAAAACAAAACAAAGCATTTAAAAGCATATGCCGTTTATTACATGATCTAAAGTTGTGTTGAAGCTACAAACTTCCTCGTTGGTCATTAACCAAATAGAAAGTGTTTTAGATAAAATGTATAAGTAGATAAAATATAACATATCATTAACAAAAACGGATTATTTGGATTGGAAAGACAAGGGCTCGCGTATTTGTTACTTTTTCCTTTTTCCAAAGAAACTGAACTTTTTCTTCTTTTTTTCCTTAACGTCCTCTTTGCGGCTTTCATCTCCCATTGTACTTATATTATTGGCTGTTGCCGCAGCTGAAACTGTATCTTCAGAAGGTGTCCCTAGTTTTATTACAGCAGCAGGGTTATCACTCGTAGCAAAGTTGGTCTGAATTGGTGATGGTTGCGTAATATTGATCTGAGGAACTTTTGAGGTACCGTTTTGAGATAGAGACTGTAATTGGGGCGGAGAGTCACTGTTCAATTGATTAACGCACGGAGCAGAATCCGCATTTCTACTGTTTTGCACTGTGTTTCTATTCTCCAAATTGCTTAGATTTGGACTTGAAATAGAGTTAACAAAACCCGATTGCTGATTTGAAATATTGTAATTTGCAGATGGTATGCGATTTGTCCTCATGCTACCACCGTTATTTTGAAACGATTTTTGCTGTGTTATCGGTGGACCCTGTTGAGATCTAAACGTACTTTGGTTTGAAAGTGAATTCAGACGGCTTTGGGTACCATTCATACCATTACCGTTAAATTTTCTACCATACTCGTTATTGGTTAGCCCTGGGACGTAACCTATATTAGGCATGACACTACTTCTGTTTTTTCTACTCGTTGGCTTAACAGTATGCATGTATTGCTGCGATGGAATTTGCTGACTAAATCGAGAACTATTGCTGCTATATGGCGTCCCAGAAGAAACTGGATCAACAAAATTGTTGGCAGAAATGACAGGGCTAGAGCTTGCAGCGCTAGGACCATGTAGACCTCTGCTGGTCATCATAGCCACATGTTGAGGCTGACTATAGGAAGATTTTCTATTTGGATTGTAACTTTTATTATTGTTATTGCCGCTGGTTGGTGTACCAGAAGGACCGGAGTATACTTGCTTAGGCGGTCTCTGTTGATATTGTTGTTGTTGCTGGAGGGCTTTTCTCTGTAACTCTAATTCACGCTCTTGAAGTTCTAATTCCTTCATTCGTACTTCTAACTCACGCTCTTTCAACGAGGTTTCATCTCTGGATAATGTTGTATCAGATGTGGAGTTGAAAAAAGATTGTCTTCTGCTATCATTACCACTACTATTATTACCTTGGTCACTCCTTTCGTAATTTAAATCAACATCAACAATGTTATCAGAGGGAGATATACCATTAGTATTACTATTTGGGCGATCAAATAATGAATTGTCTCCCATTTGCACTTTCTTCTTTAAAATTTCCAACTCTTGTTCATTATTTGCTTTACTTGAGGACACTTCTTGTTTTAAGCTCAAAACTTGACTTTGAAGTTCTTTTATCTCATTTTTCAGGGTTGATTCCGAATTTTGCAGCTGCATGATTTTTCCATCTTTAAGTGCGATACTGTTTTGTAAATCATCAACGCGAGTTAACGCTGTGTTCTCATCCTTTCTAATAAACCATTCAGAATCACCTTTATTTAACAATTGATATTGAGTCATCATTGTAAACAAACATTCTAAATATGGTGTCTTCACGCCAAAGTCATCTGCTAATAATATCGGCTGTAATAACAATAAGTCAATATTCAAAGATGAAGCCTTATGGATGAAATTATATAAAAGTGCCGGCCCATCAGGTAAGTCTTCGCACTTATTCTTCCAATGTTTCAATATAGTCTGTTCATTTTGAAAATTTGGATTGTTCATGGCTATACCCATTTTTTTTATTATTAATAAGCTCTCGCCTAGTAAACCTGAAATAAGAGGTTTGGCCAAAACGTGGTCATCCAAGGTTGATGGATTCTTCTCTTCTAATATTATTAATAATGGATCGAAACATATTTGAGGCAAAGCTAGTTCCCATTCTTTTGCCAAGAAAGCGGAGGGAGAATGATCATAAAGAGTCACAACGTCCCTAGGAAACAGTTTTTGGAACAATTTCTGAAATGTATTCAAAATAGGAATAATATCACTTGAATAGCTGTTTTCGTGAACGGATGTCGTTTGACCGATCGAAACAGAAAAGGATTTGGCATTTGCAGTCGTGAACTGTTTGTATGAGCCATTGTCCAACCGTCTTATGTCATAATCGGTGAAAATGCTGAAAATATTTGACAGCGAAAGATCAACTGAAGCCTTGATGAATGGCTCCAAATATATAAACCCGCTACTTTCAAATAGTATCTTTGTTGTCTTATTCATCATAGGTTTTATATCTCTCAATACCTGCGGGATTTCTTGCAGTGAAGACGCACTCATTATTATCAAGTCGAATACCAAGCCACCATTTTCATTATTAAGGTCTACTAAATCTAGGAGCGATTGGAAATGGTTTTGAATCTGAAACCGTTCCGTCCCATAAAATAGTGAACTAACCTCGTAGTTGGCATTTTTTGAGTTGTTCACAAGATAAAATTCTATATTTTTGGCATGTTGAAACCTGGATGTGTACAGAATGAGATTTGGGTGATCTCCGCATACCAAAACCCTTAATGCAGATGTCATTATTCAATATACCTATCGCGAGATATGCCGGGAATAAAATGTAGGAAACAAAAAGAAAAATATATGCACAGTAGTTCAAACAGAATAGAAATGACGGAGAGCAAATATTTGGGTAGAATCACAGACTTTAGTGTTGGTTACAAGCTTTTCGAATGGATGTAGTTTGTAATCAAAGGACACTAATAATAGCGAAAAAAAAAAAGGGCAAGTATGTTGGCAGTCGCCTCTTTTTCAATTTAGTGGTAAGTTTTTAATGAATGGCCTGGTGATAATAGATATGAACAACTTCGCTATCGTGTATGCCAATATCACTTTTCTTTTCTACTACTTACTCGACTTTACTCTACCTTTTCATGTTTGTAGATTTCTGTTTCATTCTAGTCTCGAGAATGGGAAGCACGGCCAACAGGGGGCTGCGACAATTTCGCGTAGAGCCCATTGTGAAAAAAGCCACCCAAGCTATTATTGTACACAGAAGAATATGGAAGCAAATCGCCAGTGCTACGTGAACGGGACAAAAACATGATGCCTTGTTTAGTATTAGCATTTTAGACACGCCTTTTCAACTTCAAATTGTGCTATAGATAGGAAGATCTCTTTATTACGCAATATATGTTGTGTGTATTTAGGATAAGACTATATCGTCCAACCATACACCGCGTTTCATCTTGTCTTTTTTGCAGCTAGTAAGAATTAAGCATCAAGAATTGTTCAGTTTGCGATGAGTAATGAAATATATTTAAAGAGGACTAATGTTGTTAAAGTAAGCAGTGCATTTTTCACGCAGTGTATTTTTAGAATAAGTGGCCATGGGTTATATTTTGACAGGATATTCTAGCCGTCATGATAAGAGAAAGAAACATGCACTTCCTTTGCATCGGTATGCATCGTCTTCGATAAACTTGCAGCACCATGTGCATCTCTTAGAGACCCGGGTTTCATCCAAGAGGCCAATATCGGAAGATCAAAGGACTATCAGGCTTCCTGCGAAGAAACTTAGGCATCATCAAAAGCTAACTTTGCAAGATTTACCTGTAGAGATTATTCAACATATTTTCGTTTTCACAAAGGGTGAACCGTCGATGGTCACCTTGAACAGGTTCTTCTATAGTTGCTTGAAGCCATCTTTTTCACTATTATCGAAGATCATGTGGGAAAAATATCTTTTCGATCCCCTGGAGTTTGGCGTAAGTAATATAAAAGCTTATTCAAGAAATATTGTGATCCCTACATTATTTGAACATGAAACTTTTTTTAGACTACTACTAGATCATCATCCTATCCTGTTGAAAAATATTTCTCATTTTCTTCCCAGAAAGCACTACCAAGATATGCAGAATGGCGATTTTGATACATCTAAAGAACTAGACTTGTGTTCAATGAACACTGAAGATACATCGAAAGAAGACTTCCCTAAAAACTTTTACAACAATATGCATATTTTTTTAACACGTAGGGAATGTGTGAAGTCTCTAGGTAATCATTTTACTTTGAAGAATCCATATGATGTGATATCCCCTTTTATAGAATGGTTTTTTCAAGGTATTGATATGCAAGGAACTGACCTAAGCCCTAAGTTTACCTTTGTTTCTCTATTTGAATCAATAGATTTGATCCTATACGTCTCTGGATCTACAGTGCAAAAACTAGCGTCTATTGAACCCCTTACGACTGTAATATTTTTATTATATTTCACGTATGCTGATTCACTAGGGAGTCTGAACTTTGAGTTTTTTTTGCAGAATAGATCAAGATTACAGCTCATAGAGAAATTTATCCTGAAATATTATTACAATCCATCATTGACAGAAAACGAACTTTTATCTGATAGCACTATATGGGACCTGTTGAGGCGGGTGTCTGATTTAAAACTCATAGATTTGGTCGTTAAATGCGGCGGAAGGCCTCAATACGGGGTTATGTTTGCATAATTAAATTACTTAGTATTAAGGTCTCAGTAAACCTCATAAAGCGTTGTATTGCGGAGCAGTGTCAATTAACTATATTCCCCGGCGTTAGCCAAAAACTGCATAAATGCACATCTTAAAACATAGTTGCGCGTTATATTACATTGCGCCCATAGTTTTGGAATTTTTTTTATTCTTTTTTGCAGTTGTTCTAAAATAGAGACATACCGAGAATGTGCACACCTTGAGGTTTTAAAACTTGCAATGTTCTCTTTTCAAGCAAACACCTTTTTCCAAGCATAAAATTCATAGTTTTGCTCAAGTACGCAATGAATGATTTGCAGACAGATTGACTTGTATATCAAATATTAGTAGTTTAATGTTTGACCGACATCTAGTATATATACCAAAGATTTTATTAAAAAACCCATAATAGCATTATCCACCGTTGAACCCCTACAGCAACTGCTTCCAAGATCATTTTCAAGAGGAAATGTCATACTACGTGATAGTCATACTACGTGATAGTCAATCTATAACAATCACAGCCAAAACGGTTCGGTAAACTTGTAATAGTTAGCGAAGGAAGGCAATATTGCTGAAGAATGTGTCTTCAATTTGTCAATGAACAAACAGCCCTTGTACGAGGAACCTGCGTACTCAAAAAATTGTTAGGCAGTTAGCACACTGCGGCGCCTAGCATGGTGATGTCTCAGCTATTTCACTTATCCTGGTCAGTACAAATCAATATACTTTCTGAACTGAGTCACTAACGGAATTAATTAAGCAGCATGAAAATAACGCTCAAATTTCTGCACTGTTAGGCTAGGATCGCTTCTGTTATTGAGAGGTGAAGAAGACAAAGACTAAACAGCTGGGGCAATTTTTGACAAAACTAGCCATATTTGGTTTTGGAAAGCGACTTTTTGGATTCTAATAGATAGATTTTGATTCTCAAGCATCGGACTTTAATGTATTGGGAGTTGGGTTTCAACAACAGGAACTACTACAATGGAGGGAAAAAAGCGCATCCTTTAAGAATCAAACAAACAGAGAATATTATTTAGCAAGACAGGAAAAAGTGTACCTGACATAAATAGAGCTTACTGTTTCTTTGTTAGCAGTATTCAGCGTAACATTTATAATGAGAAAAGGTAGCTCTCGATTTTAATTTAATTTTGTTTGTGTTTTAAGCAGTGTTATTTGGCGTGCGCTGCGTATACGAGTAAATTGGACCGGTGAATTTCCATTCTTGATTTGGCGTCACAGCTATTGATAGCCTCAATAAGTGTTTGTTTACTTGATTTCACAAAAACTAAGGTAAGTTAAAGCAACTCTGCTAAATCATATGTTATTGGCGATCTATTAAAAGAAATTTGGGAGCATTTCGTAAGGAATTTGGCTGGCTGTTGGTGCGTGATGTAACCTTTTGTCTGTGCTACCAAAAGCCCTCCCTCCCAATTTGGCACATTAATAGATGCGTGCAAAATTCAATTCAAAAGCAGTAGCACTGAGTGTCTTGTTTCTATGAGGAAATGACGAGCCGCCCCTTTTTCTCTCAGCAAATAACCAGATTAGTACAACTACAGTGAGCGCCATGCTAATTTCAATTGAGCATACTGCCTAGTAGGTTCCTGTGCCATAGTAACCGGAAAAGTTGGAAGCACAGGTAGTGTAGTGTAGCAAACAATATGGATTGAAACTCAAGAAAACTGTATATCCATTCCTCTTCTCCTTCTTGCTTCTTCTTTTCCTTTATTAACCAAAAAGTTGCTCAGTTTTTCTTTTTGTTAATGTTATTGTTTACTTTTTTCAATTTCAACCTTCGTAACAGTCTTTTGCTGCTGTTCCTAGACAGCGCTGCAAGGATCCGATTAACCGATCTGCCCTACATGTAGCACCGTGGTGGTCGATCACTGCAAGCCAGCCCTGTCCGAAGATAGATGCGTAGTAGGTTTCTGTAAAGTGTAAAAATTTTAAGAAGTAAGTTTTTTTTTCTCTTGTGGTCAATGGAGCCGTTTCAGTTCATTAATGAACACTTCATTTGTTAATGTGGTTCTTATACACCAAGCTGGGCTAATTTTTCTCAAACCTTGCAATGCAGTAGATGTAGTATGTCAATGTTTTTAGTCTAAATGAACATTCTCAGGAATTTTCCTTTTATCCATAAAATAGCTATTGTTCTCATCGTGATTCACGATCGTGCTTGCAGCACGACGAACACAAACTATTATTGAAGACAATTGGTTTAAACTGACATGTCTGTTTCTGTCTGTTTCTATATTTGCCTATACATATCCTTTTTACTATATATAGTCACTTTGCAAAAAGTGATTTGTTTATCTTCTTTGCTTTTGTTTGGGTAATATTATTCCTTCAAATAGTGGCAAAGATTCCCGCAACTTTGCCAAGAAGCTTTTACTACCACAGTGATTCGTAAAATAATATGAAAGCGCCCTTAGCCTTCTAATATAAACTAACTAAAAAATGAACATCTCTTCAAGATCTTCACATAACATCTTGCTTCTTAAAGGGAAGCCGTCTTCGGTTCTATAATAATAGGATTTTTCAAGGCGCTGAGCATATCGGCTAGGCGCAATTATCAATCCCAGCAGCAGCAACAGCAGTGGCATCAACATCACCAACTGATGTTTGACTGACCGACAGCGCTATGTAGGCTGGGCCGGTGTTTATGTTTTGCTTACAGAGATTTCCGTGTTATTACTAAAAACGGAAATTACGGCGGCCAAAAAAAGAAATTGCAGGACGAAAAAACGTTGCCCACATACAAACCATCATTTTTTTTTGCTTCTTCCGTCCTGCTTATAAGCTTACTACACTCAATCAAGCATCTATGTATGTCTATATTAATCGTTTAGTTGCGCTTTCAACATTACTTAAAGCGTAAACCACATCAAACTATCTGGCTAGCAGATAGCTAGCAGCTAACTATAGCCAGGCGCAGGGGACCAGTTCTCAAATGAGGTCGCTTCAAAAGCAAATTCTTATTAATGGGATGAGAGTATTTTTTTTTCTTTTTACATATTTTGCTGCCTCAATTTTTTATAATTCATGAATTGATTTGCCAATGCTTGAGCTTTGGCTCGTATATATATAACGTAGTAATACCAACAATATGCGAATTCCGGAGCAACTCTTTAGGGAAGGGGAAAAAGAAAAAATTTGGCACCCATGGAAAATAACCTGCAAGACAATTGTTAAGAAAACAACAATAATAAACAGCGTGAAATTAAATTAGAACCAGAAGAACAATAACAAATTTCTAAGGAAATTCAAAAAACGTTTGCGTAGGTTTCCCCTGACGATCCTTATAGTTATTGTTGCATCGTTTGCTCATCCAATATCCCTACAAGGCTACAGTAGCTAGCGCCTGCCAGTTGGTAAACTAAGGCAAACTTTGCTCTCCACCAAAGCTAGAATGTATTATGCTATGTAATATGTAATCTGTAGATTGTTAACTCCAAACATGTCACCGATGATCAGCTCACATGGGAAGTTAGCAAAAGATTAGCTTTTATACATCGATATCGACACCATTACTGTCAGTCATGGTTTTTCCGCAATGTTGCTAAATTGATGCAATATTCTCTCCATCCTATATGTTATTGCTTTATATTGCCAGAGGCAACGTCTATACCAACCGCGGTAGCTTGCAGTGTATATAGCCTGTGACTGGTTATTATAAGTTTTACACGTAACGCAGCTCTCGCACGAAGTGCTGCTTGCCCATGTTTTCTCGTTTGAGTATTAGCTGTATACGGTATACAACCTGGTGTATCTGTGTTGTCGAATATCGGGTTGTTCAGATTCTGTATTCATCTTTGGTATTCATCAGTATAGCAAATAAAATAGGCTATGTTTTGACAAAAAAGAAATTCTTCTTTGATATTAGAACTGAGATTGCCATGGTAAGATCTGGTTTATCCGCCCTGCATAGAATGTGGTGTCTTGAGATGACGCTTGAATGTAGAAAGTCCCTCGGTGGGGCTACTGCTACTTAAAAGGTATTACAGAATAATGCTACCTGATATGATAGGAAAATAGATTAATTATTAATGCTAATGTATATATAGTTCACAATCGAAAGCAGACATAAAAATAAACATATTAGGGAAAGAAAAAAAACTTATATAATGATAGAATGAATGTCTGTATATGAATATTGTAAAAAAAAAAAAAAAAGATTAGATTATTGAAAAGTTTCGAAACATAAAGAAAAACCAATAAATGAAATGAAGATAAAATTAACAGTGAAAAAGCAACAGAATAACAAATTAGCAAAATAAAGCTGTGTAGAAGTGCCGTAGAGGCAAAAATATAAGCGTATTTAACAGCAAGGTAGAGTTAAAACGGGGGGTTAAAAAAGAAAATGAAACGTATAGGATGCAGTAAATAGAAAAGGTACTGGCTATCAAAAAGTAGCACAAAAAAGGACATTGCATCTCTAAATTGACGATGCAAAATCAAAGTAAAACAATGTGAAATAACACTTTTTTGGTTTAAAAACTTGAATGAGCGAATGAAACAAATGAAATAACAAAGCAACAACTATGATGGTTTTTTAAAAAAAAGTAATAAGCAAAGTGAAATTATGAACAAAGTGAAACAAGGAAAGATAAAAAAAAAAGTAAACAAAAGAAAGACATCAAAAAAGAAGAAAAAAACATCCCAATTACCTGAAGAAAAATGATATAGAATAAAAGAAAAAGTAGCAAAATACAACAATTAAAGAAAATAGTTGAAAAAAAAAAACAGAAAAGCACAAAAGCCAGAACTTTTTAGATAAAGGTTCAAGAAATGAATGAAGTACTAAAAAAATGGTGCAATTAAAAAAAAATGAGCAAAATCCATACTCTTTATGCAAAACAAAAAAAGCACATTCACCAAACCAAAGCCTTGATTTTCATCTTTTTTGATGATATTTGCTCTTTAAGCTTCAAGTTTCTCATTCTTTCTGCAGTTTTGCCATTTAAGTTGCTATGAGTCTTATAGTGTTGCATGCAGTTGTCGTGACGAGCAAATCTGGCTCCACACCCAGGAAATGGGCAAACATGTTTTCGCTCACCGGTGTGAATTCGAGAATGTCTTGAAACATGTCCGCTTGTCTTAAATTTTCTGCCACAAGTTTTGCATTGATACTTTCTCTCTTCTTCAGGAGCCGAATTGAATTTAAGAGTTGATGTATAATTAGCAATAGAGGAAGAGATTGAATTAGTATTGTTATTGCAATTGTTGTTGCTGTTAGCATTGACGAAATTGAAATTGGCGTTTTGGATGTTGTCCTTGTCGTCATTTGAGGACGAACTAGCATTACTGGCAAACAACTTTCCAGATGTTTTGGAGTTTTTTGATTCCTTTGAGGTTTTGGATGCAAAAGATGTAGTTGAGGTGTTTACAATAGGATTGTCATGTTGCTGTTGCAAAAGAAGCGTTTGGCGTTGCTGTTCAGAATGAGGAATAGGAGGCAAAGGTTGCTGAAATGAAGAGTTGTGCAGAGATCCTTCTGGTAATGAAGCAGTAGTCCCAGAGCCACCAGCAAGATGTGAAGAAGGTAACGATGATTGTTGAAGCGGTGATTGGAATGATGTTTGCTGCGAAATAAATGAAGCGTTTGAGCCATCATTAAAGTATTGAGAGGTTGGAACCAATTTCAGATGGGCAATTTGCTGATTATATAAACTGTTACTAGTGCTTATACTTCTGTTGTTGGCGCTACGAATACTAGCTCCACTATTTTCACTCATTATGTCAGATAGATGATGGCTATTGTTTTTGCTTGGATTTTGGTAAACTGGTGGCATCGGCAATGGTCTATCAAATCTCAGCGGTTGTTTTTGGCTGACTTCCACTATATTGTTGGGTATTGAACTAGCATATTCTGGAATTGAAGTTATTAATCCTTCTTTTTGGTGAACGGAATGAGTATCAATTGATGTTTGTAATGATGAGGTAGTTAAGTAAGAGCTTCTTTTATTGGCACTCTGCGGAGTACTAAAACAAGACGAATTGGAGGATGATAATATGCTTTGGTGTCGATCCTTTATCGTAGTTTTATCTTGGGGAAAATTCATAGTAGTATTGGTGGAACTTACTCCGCCGTTTGAAATACTAGTTGTAAATGACATAGAGTCAATTGAAGGAAGCTTCACCGACGAGGTATCACTGGATGGACTTATTGGTTGCTTTTGTGAACTTATTGTTGAACTTGAAGTTGGCCTGTTACTTTCTAATTTTACATATCTAGGATATTTAACACTAGGATTTGGATTGAACACCGGAGCAACTCTTGAAGTACCGTAGTTCTTAATTGTGGAAAGGTATCTTTTCTCAGCATTTTTGGAATGAACCTCACTGTCATCGTAATCATTGGTGTTGGCACTAGTATCATCATCTCTCATCAAAACGTCAGAAGGGCTCATACACTTGATATTGCCATTCCTGAGGCCGCCAGAAGAGCTAGTAGTCATAGAATTGACGCCAGAATGCGAGTTAACGCTTCTGTCACTATGAAAGCCATTGTTCCACTCACATTTAATAGGGCCAAAGTTCGCGTCTTGAGGAGAGTTTGTGGTTCTAGGACTTTGCAACTGACTAGTGCTGGCATGGTGGTGAAGTTTGCGAGAGGGTTGATTTAAACTCAGGACGTATTGAGGACGCTGCTCTCTCATTGTGCCACTATGACTCAAATTGCTTATGCTAGGCACTGTGCTGCCACTATTATTATTTTGCATCACGATAGAGAAAGACTTGTTGAAGTGAGTATTTGTTGGGGAAAAATGAACAGGCTGGGATCCGAGAACATGATGATCATTGGCGCTTGAATTTGGGGATATTGGAGAATAGGCGTTGTGATTCAACAGATTATTGACTGTAATGACGTTTGGTTTTCGGTTAGTACCGTTACTATTAGCGGTACTGAAGTTCGACATACCAGAGTCTAGATTTAGATGAAGATTTGGATTGAAAGGAGGATGCATTACTTGTTATTCATTGAGAATTGGAGGAAATGAGGGTGGGTTTAAGTTGCAATTGCGACCAGTATGAATGGTTCTGATTCAACAAAAATAGATTGGGTTGAATAATTACTGATACTGTGAAATAATCTTATAGCAAAATAACTGCTATTCCTTATGGTTTGCGTGATAAAGTTGTAAACAAGAGTATGTCCTCTGTAGAATTTTGTTTATAAAAAGAAAACACAAAACAAACACAGTGACAATCTTGAAAGGCAAAAAGTGAGTAAGAAACGTAACCAGATGAAAACGAAACAGATTAGCTACACTGATGAATGTGTTCTTTGATGACTTGTGATGTTTTTAGTGAAATTGGATTTGTTAATTTTGCTTTCCTTGCTGTTGTAGCTCACTTTAACAAAGAATAAAGAGTTAAAAAAGAAAATGAATGCGAATTGGGAACGGAGGGACAAGCGTGCGCAAAATAAGGTTGAGAGCCAAAGCTGACGGACAAAAACCCGGGGGGAGCACGAAATAATGTGTGTGTGGGAAATTGTGAAGATTGGCAGTTAAACTACAAGCAACAGCAAAAGATTTAAGGATGATAATCTTTATCACAAGGACTGGTAGGGGACAAATGGGATAGAAGAGCAGTCAAAAAAAACCCACAAAATACCAGAAACTTGGAAAGTAAACGGCCAGGAAGCCTGCTGGCGACAAGAGAATGGGCCCTCAGAGTTGTTTTATATTTATTTGTTTGGCCATTTTTTGGTTGTTCTCCCTGCCCAAAAACACCCGCAGGGCCCTACGCAGATAGGCGCATTGCAGTAAATATATTTGCACTATGCTACATGAACATGCGTTGGTATGCGGTACCTCTGTTTGTTTTTTATGATGCGGTAGGTAAACGTATATAACTACAGGTTACTACATCATGAAGCATTATACGTTGCAGTATGAGACATTAAATCATACATAATGTATGTGTCTATCTGCCAAGTTATGTCTACTGCTTTTAGGCCTAGGGCTGCAGATAGAATGATTGCCGGATACAATATACTGGTGAGATTAGACCATTAGATGTTCTGCAAAATTACAGCCCAATTGACATAGAGTAAGTTGCTTTTTGGCATTATTGCTGCTAGCTGGAACCCTCAGTACCTTCTTTTTTTAGAGATTCCACCTTCACAAGACAAGCAGCATGGTTCAAATTAATCAACGATTTCATGACACAGACCTAAGTTCATTGATATGCAATGCGATACTTTCCGGTCCTTGCCATTTTACCTCCATCAGATCCAGATTGGACATGCTTCACTTTTTAGTCCTTAACTGCAGGGCATGAATTGTTCAAAAACAGGTTGCACTCAAATTCTACAGCAGACAGCCTCCGAAAGTAATATATATGCTACTTATACCAGATCTTTTAATTGGCTCGATCCGTAACTTATCTAGTGGCCGTTGAAAAAACCAAACTTCGTGTCTGGTGACTATAACTGTTTCACAGGTGGTCTCAAACCAGTTTATGCAGTCTACAATGAACTTGCTTTACTGATTTATTCATTTTGTCTGTCGTGATACTTTTTGTTTTGCTTTCACCCTTTTCTTTTTGTTTGTCCTCTGCTTTGAACGCGGTTCCTGAATTTCATCTCACTGATTAAAACTGTTACATTTCAAACAATTGTTCTACTTCACGCGCAAAATTAGCTATCATCGATCAAGGGATGCGAAAATTGCTAAAACTAGTTTTGTTCTACTGCAACGTTAAGCACGACTCAAAACGCTGAAGCGCCACATTACTTGAGCTTGCAACTTAGGTACTATACCAGCACCCATTACACCATCGGGCCCTTAACTTCCATGCTGCAGCAGACAAAAAAGAAGCAACCAGTTAGGACTGGCCGAGAACTGGAACTGAATAAACAGTTTCCTGTTCAGAAACATCCTACGTTAGTCAAAAACATTTGAGCTTAACCAAAATGACACTTCCCTTGCACCGTTGATAGCATACCCTTAGCTAGTTTAGCACCAAACTTTCTATTTCACTAGCATGTTACAGATATTTGTGTTAACCAGACTATCAGGTTTAGCTGCAAAGAGCTTATTCAGCTCAAAACTTAAAGTTCGATTTTCATTTGTTCTTTCTTGAAATCCGGCTATTTGCGCCAACTAAAGTAAAAACCGCGCACTACTTATTATACCCTGTATGGGTTGTAAAAAAGTGTATAAAATGGTAACAACTTTTTCATTGCATTTAAAAGATGAGATTTTTCTTTTGTCCTCCCATAAACGGTTGAGCACTTTGTCGTAATCTGCTGAACTTTTGATTAGCTAATGGTAATTCATTAATTGGTTTTAATGATGTTTTGCGATTTTTTGCATTGACGCAAAATCACGCATCAGAACGCGGTGAGCTGTTTAATTTGGACTAACAAATGTTAAAAATAGTAAAAGGGAACCAATACTAGGACAATAAGTTGCAGCCGTTGGCTAAATAAAGATAAACATTCAGAAGAGGAAGAAAAAAACTATACCAGTGTTTTTGTTCACGAAGCAATAGGTTGTCATGATTTTGGAAACTTTGCTAATTCTTTCATATAACTTTTGGGCTTGTAAACCATCTATCGAATTGCTTCATAGCGCACGCTCTTTTCTTTCCAGTTTATTTTTAGTCGGCTTTTTGTGTCTTGCATAAACGTCATATAGCGCCGAGTCCAATGCCTCTTTTGGGAAACTTTGTGCTCCGGGACGACCTATTTTGGTTGCTTTCTGTGTGCCTGATGAAGATCAGCAAAAAGGATGTTCAGGAACCTCGGCGTTGAGGTTTATTATTATACAAATAATAATGGGAATAACGGATAGATTATTTTTTTTTTCTAAAAATCCTTCAGATGATGTCTTGGAGAAACATATGCCACACTAACACCTGGGCTTATTGGAAACTCAAAGTGTTTGGACTGCAGTTGTGATTCAATTGAACTATCAATGAAACAAGTAAGCGCTTTAAAAGTTCTGCTAACAATTGGACAGCAATATAAACAAGTAGAATTCAATTTTAAATAAAGGTTTAATTACCAGTTCCGAGTACCATTGTCTTTGTTCAAAAAAAAAATAAAAAAAATAAAAAAACAGCCACCTTTTGTAGACTTTTTGAGCATAGCATTATATTAACAATTGCAATTTCCAACTGTATACTTTTGGCAAATGGACAAGGACTTTCTATAAAGTTCTTTCTTTTTTTTTTTTTTTTTGTTTGTTCCGTATTGACTGATAGTATCAGACCAAGAAAGCACATATGAAATATGAACAATCAGCAGCAGAAAAACCGAGATATGATACAACTCGGAGCTAGAAAAAAAAAGAGAAAAAGACGCAAGATCTTTTATAAGATGGAAAAAGTTTTTCAAAAACAATCACATTAAAATAAACTAAGCACAGTGAGTAAAATTTGGTTCTTAATCACCCTGAGCATTTATCCGCTGCCAGTTCAGTATATTATGCGTTATGCTAGCGCCAGTCACAGGATAGGACTTATAGCATTAAAGCAGTCCAAATTATATAACAAATCAACAAATCATTGGTTGAAAGAAACTTAAGTAAAAACACCAAAAAAGTTTTCGTTTGGGCGCGTCAAGAAGCTAAGACTTTGTGTTTATATTAGTAGTAACTATCGCAACGAGATAAAAAAAAAGTGGGAGTCTGATGCATTGATGGCTATAATGGATTGGAAAATCTTGGTAACAGCGGTACCGGAAACCCTATACTGTACATTGTTTGCTGTATAACAAAGGCAACAGAAGGTAAACTTGAGAGACACAAATGCAAAAATAGTGCTATTGGGCCAAAGAAAACCGTTTGAAAGAAGGTGAAGAAAAAAAAACCGTCAAAATGAAAAGAAAGATTATACTGTACATTTACAGCAGTTATGGTTATTGGCAGCATTTGGTAGTGCCGAGAAAATTTTAGAATAAATACGGAAGTTAGACACTGCAAGGAGTTACGCGTGTTTTGCATAATGCCTGCATCATGCAGTTGCCTCTTGATTTTTTTTTTTTTATTTTTCGTTTTTCGTTTTTCATTTTTCGTTTTAGCCCTTTAGACTGCTCCTGACAGTAAGAAACTTTGATACTGGGTACGTGCCCAACAAACCATTTGACAATGTAAACATGGCTTTTGTTTCCAGTCATTGTTACTAAAAAATTCTAAACTTTAGGATTTTTTGTATCATATATATTTGTGCTTGAGATCCAACGATGTTGACACTTCTAGAAATTCACATTGGTGGTCAGATCATCCTGCATTAATGCAAGTTTCAACTAACGTCAACTCATTCGCTAGAAGTTGAGCTTACCATGCTACTGTACAATCGAGAAATCGTGCCCTTTCATTTAAAATAATTGAAGATATTATAGAAATCGTTAACAAAGGATGCCACATAAAAATTCCTCAAAAACGGTCATTACAGTCATCTTCTTGTTTTCTGAGTCTCATGTATAGTTTGCGCCTTGGAAAAAAAAAAAAGACTTACAATTTTGATAACAACCAACAAGACCTGTTAGCATAGCCGATTAAAACGGTTGTAACGACATTCAAAACATGGAAGGGCATTAATAAGCTTCTCGTGAGTAAATAATTATGGTACATTACCTTTTTTTTTTATATATAATTATTATAGCATGAACAACAATATATGTTTGAACATCAGTCATTAATAAATACGAGCCTGCAATTTATCCTGTTTTTCTAATTTTTTTTTTTTTTTAATCTTAGGCAAGTATGCTTAATTTTGGTTTTAGTCCCGAAACAAATTCGTCTTTCTTTCCGGTTTTGGTACCATAAAGTTTGAGGTTCTTGGTTGGTAGTTGACTAGACCGTGGTTGTTAATGGTCATTTGGAACGAGGAGTATGATACAACAACATATAAGTAAAAATCGGACAAAAAAACGTAGACCGTACATGTTTTGACCAAATTTGATCAAGTGGAAATTGAAGTTTACATCACCAAAATAAGTTGAAACAACTTCAATATGTGTTTAATACCACCCATCTAGACAGCCCATTTAGAGTTAAGGAAAGGGTTTTTATTTTTTTTATTTTT
>JXWR01001360.1_pt1 | contig 22763 bp, 8 predicted proteins | sample 315541 | NCBI WGS metagenome assembly JXWR01 (sample SAMN03273951, study PRJNA271842) | soil metagenome | isolation source: rice field ambient CO2 | place: India: CRRI Experimental farm Cuttack,Odisha-753006 | collected 2013-12-17
TGGCTTCATCTGATGTGATGACCAATTCTCTAACGTTCAATTCTTCAAGAATGTATTTTTCCAAGGATTTAATGTCTTGCAAATAATCAGGATCAGAATGCAAGATAACCAAAGATTTTAATGGAGTTTTCAAAGAGATAGTCTTCTTGTCACGAATGTTTCTGCCCAATTCAATAACTTTCTGCATACGGCCGATAGCAACCTCAATTTTGGAATCAAAACGGCTCTTGTCAACAGTTGGATAACTCAAAAAATGAACAGATCTAGTATCTTTAGTCAATGTAGCTAAGTACTCATTGGAGAAAAATGGTACCAATTGTTTATATATATTATCAGCCAAAAATGGAGTAAATGGAGCCATAGCTCTAGATAAAGTCATCAAAGTAATAGACAATGTGTTCAAAGCTTTCAACCCATCTTCCACACCGCTTTCACACTTCAATCTTCTTCTGTTAAATCTAATGTACCAGTTGGTCAAATCATCAATTAAACGCAACAATTTTGGAACGACGGTGTATAGTCTATATTCACCCATTTCCTGATGAATATACTCGATCAAAGATTGCAAAGAGGCCAAAATCCATCTGTCCATAACATTGGTCGAAGTGAAGTCAGCATTGTATTGAAATTCAACATTATGTTGTTTTTTTAACAATGCTACTTGACCTTCCAAGAATTTGAAAGAGTTCAACCAAGGCAACAATACCTTTGAAACCACTTCTTTCACACCATCTTCAGAGAATCTTAAAGATTCACCCTTTAAGACAGGAGAGTTAATCAAATACAATCTTAATGCATCAGCACCATACTTACTCAAAATCAAATCAGGATTTGGATAGTTCTTTAATCTCTTTGACATCTTCTTACCATCAGAAGCCAACACAATACCGTTAACAATAACGTTTTGGAAAGGAGCAGTCTTGAATAAAAGAGTACCCAAGACGGTCAAGGTATAAAACCAACCTCTAGTTTGATCCAAACCTTCAGCAATAAAGTTGGCTGGGAAAGCATCATGGAACTTGTCTTTGTTTTCAAAAGGATAATGCTTGGAAGCGTAAGGCATAGCGCCAGATTCAAACCAACAATCAAAAACTTCTTCAATTCTGCGCAACACACCTTTACCCTTCTTAGATGGGATTGTAATATGATCAATGCTGTCCCTATGCAAGTCAGTGATGTCATCTCTGCCAGAAAGCTCTTTCAACTCCTCAACACTGTGAATAACCACAATTTCTTCGTAGTCTTCACTGACCCATAATGGAATAGGGGTACCCCAGTATCTACTTCTGGAGAAATTCCAATCTCTAGCATTACCAATCCAGCTTAAAAATCTGTTTTTCACTGTCAAAGGAACCCATCTAGTTTTTTCCACATTTTCCAACATCTCTGGAACAGAATCCTTAACCTTGATAAACCATGCAGGAATAGTTTTTTGAAGCAATGGGGTATCAGATCTCCAGCAGAATGGATAACTATGTCTCGCTTGAGCATTGACTAATAAGTTGCCAGAAGCGGTTAAATCCTTAATAATCTTCTTATCGGCGTCCTTTACATAAAGGCCGGCGTAATCAGGAACCTCCTCAGTAAACTTACCAAGATCGTCAATAGGACATGGTGGGTGTTGACCCTTGAAAACGCCCCATTTTGCACACACAATGTTATCGTCTTCACCATGAGCTGGAGCTTGGTGAACAATACCAGTACCACTCTCAGCGCTAACATATTCAGCTGAAATGACTCTAAAAGCGGTGTCTTTGAAGTCTTCGTAGAAGAAGTTGAATAAAGGTTTATATTTCAAGCCCACCAAATCCTTACCCTTGATTTTCTCCACAACCTTTAACTTCTCCTTCTTTGGTTTCTTGTACAAAGTAGTAAGCAAAGATTCAAGCAAAATGAAGTATTTGCCTTTAGTTTCATCGTAAATTTTAGCATACTCAAACTCTTCATTGACACAAAGAGCCAAGTTACTTGGCAAAGTCCACGGGGTAGTGGTCCATGCTACCAAATAGGTATCTGGATCGTTTTCTAATTGAAAGCCAATGGTAACAGCTGGGTCCAAAACCTCTTTATAGTTTTGCTGAGCTTCAAAAGATGACAATGGGGTGGTCAAACCAGTGGAGTATGGCATGACTCTGAATCCTCTGTAAACGAGACCTTTGTCAAACAATTCGGCAAAAGCCCACCAAACAGATTCCATGAAAGTTGGGTACAAAGTTTTGTAATCATTATCAAAATCAATCCACCTTCCCAATCTTCCAATGGTTTCTCTCCATTCACCGGAGTATCTCATGACAATAGCTCTACATTCCTTGTTGTAGTTATCAATTCCCATTTTCATGACATCGTGTTTACCAGTGATTCCAAACTTCTTGTCAATCTCATGTTCCACGGGAACACCATGGGTATCCCAACCAAATCTTCTTTCGACATACTTGCCGTTCATTGAGTGGTATCTTGGAACAATATCTTTGATGGTGGAAGCCAAGATGTGACCGTAATGAGGAGCACCAGTTGCAAATGGAGGTCCATCGTAGAAAGCCCACTGCGGTTTGCCTTCATTCAACTTGTTGGACGTGTGAAAAGCATCGATCTCATTCCAAAAATTCAAGACCTTTTCTTCTTCCTTTGGGAAAGAAAATCCTGTCTTAGGAAGTTCGTCAGACATTGCTTGGTACTTTTTGTGTAGATTTATGTATCTATTGCAAGAGGTGAAAATCAAGATACATAGAGGGCTGACAAATTTTTCCCACTTCAACGTTGAGCTTTGATTTTCAACTCGTCAGTAGAAAAAAAATAGGAAAAGAAGGTGAGGGCATCTGCACATTCAGTCACCGGGGATAACCCGGAACGTTGGTCGGTACTATTATACTGATACCGAGATTGTGGAACATACATATCCACAGAAAGTCAAAGTGACACAGACAACATCAATTAAGGGTTAGTACTTATTTACAGTAGTGATACCGTCAGGAATGGTCCTGGGAGAGCAATTAAAGCATTTCGAACAAGCCACAATAACATAAGATAAACTGATAAAGAATACTGTTGAAAGTTCTTTTAATTTTATTTACTAAGGTAAGATAACGCATAATTATGATAAACTAAAGCAGTACTAGCACTATAGTTCTTCGCTCAACTTCTGTAATCACCGTTAATCGTAACGTAGTCATGAGTCAAATCACAGGTCCAGAAACTAGCTTCTTGACCTTTTCCAGTGCCGATATTCACAACAATTTGCAAATCTTCCGATTCCAAAATCTCGCTGGCTCTTTGTTCGTCAACTTTTTGTGGCTCACCGTTGACTAACAATTTGAGAGGTGTAGAGCCATCCACTGGAACAAAACTTACACTGGTCTTTGCTGGCACTACCTCCTTCTCGTGCTCAGCCCCCAAGTCAGCGTATCCTACAGCACATAAAATTCTTCCCCAATTTGCATCTTTACCGTAAAGAGCTGTTTTTACCAAAGATGAGTTAGCAATGCTGGAAGCTATCTTTTTGGCAACTTCGTAGCTTGACCCATCCGTTACCTTAATGGTAACAAACTTCGTGGCACCTTCACCATCCCTAACCACAAGTTGAGATAATTGTTTCGCGAATTGAGTAACCTCGTCTCTAACTGTATTGTAGTGCGGAGAAGATTCGGTAATAGCTTCAATATTTCCGTCATCGGCAGAACCATTAGACAAAGCAGCAATTGTGTCGTTGGTTGACATATCACCATCGACCGAAATGCAGTTGAAAGATCTGTCAACTGCGTATTTCAAGATAGATTTCAAAGCACTAGGTGCAATTGGCACATCCGTGACAAAATAACCAAGCAAGGTAGCCATATTTGGGCAAATCATCCCAGCTCCTTTGGACAAACCAGCCAATCTGTACTCACGCCCATTGATAAAAAACGACTTTGACACTAACTTTGGGAATGTATCAGTAGTCATTATTCCTTTTGCACAATTCAACCAGTGTTCATGCAGATCACCTAGTACAGAATTTCTCGCACTGGCTATCGCGTCAACACCAGCGAGGACTTTCTGCAAAGGAAGTAATTGGCCGATAACCCCAGTGGACATTATCAATGAACTTTGATGGGCTAGCTTGTTATGATCAAACGCTGAATCAACAGCATTCACAATGGTTTCTGCATCTTTGTAGCCTTTTTCCCCGGTGACTGCATTTGCACACCCACTATTGATCACAATGGAATGTATATTGGTTCCTTGGGATTCATGAAGAACTTTTTTTGACAATTGTACTGGTGCAGCTTTGAATTTATTGGTGGTAAATACTGCAGCAGCATTGCAGGGCTCATCGGAAGTAATAAGTGATAGATCCAAAGCTTCATTTTTGGCTTTTACCCCACAGTGTACTGCCCCAACTTTGTAGCCTTTTGGATATGAGCCAGTGGAAGGCACATATTTGGCCCACTTTTTATTGGGGGCTGCGGAGGAATTGAAACGGACAAAGTAACGAATATACAGCTTCATAATTGGAAGACAAAAACTGACTTTTGTTATCTGAGTTCGATGGATATTTTAACTGACAGGAATACCAACAAAATGATATAAAGTGAGCAGCTGTACTCAAAGACGAAGATACAACATATGCGACATGAGTGTTTTTATACTGCCTCTCTACTTTTTCTTATTTCATGCATCCCTACCGTTGAGTCATTTTTTATTTTTCAAGACCCTTATCAGTAAGGCAATAGGCGGAGCATCTAACATGGATGTGTCATAAGCCTATTTGTTGAGCAAGCATCGAAGAACTTTTACCAGATTTTTTTTTTAATAAGTGTAGTGCGATAGACTATCTAATTCATTAGTTAGTTTATATACTTTGCATTACTAATGAAGAAGTTGGAGTAAAGTCTAGCAAGTTATCACATACTGTTATTGATATGGACTATATAAAAAAAAGGGTAATCTATTTGAAAACAAAACAGAGAAAAGAACTGTAAAAAAATTTTTTTTTCATTAAAATAGACAACATATGTTTCAAATTTTTCGCATACTAAAAATAAGCTCAAACTTCGTATTTAGTATACACGAACTAAAAAGAAAGCCCCACGCGGGGCTCGAACCCGCAACCTTTCGATTTCACAAAATTACTAAGAGTCGAATGCACTACCGATTGTGCTAGCGAGGCTACTTATACTTTTTTTAACATAATGATTGGTTTATTAGAACTATATAAATCTCATAGGCCTGGACCCGAATATGCGCGAGAAGAAAGATATGTAGCTTGTAACAAAATTCTACAATTATTCCATAAAATTCTCTTTCCTTTACCCTCTTGGATTCCCACTAACTGGCCACCTTTGTTTTCCGGTCTAAATCGTATATTATTATCTCAAAACTACACTTCTTGGAACTTGTCTATTTTAGGAGTTTTCGCTATTTTCTACTTAATTGTACATATATAATTCACCTTCGCTTTATCTACCAGTTAGTCCCACTACAAAGGTGAAGGTATACGGCTGAAAGATGGTTAGCTATAAAACAGAACAAAAATTAGAATATCACCCATAAGTCTAGTAAAATAACTGTAGATATGCGTGAAAATATCTAATTATATACAAAGATGCTACTTTAGTTTACCACTGCTTAATCGCAAGAGCAAAGATGAACCTATCATCTGCATATGTAACAGACATTGTCTTTCAAAAACACACAAGATACCATATAAAAAATGATTCACGCCAAAACAAGTGTAAAGTTATCATTGTTTTAGTTTGTTTGACTACTTCTTTCAACATTGCTGTTATTTGTAGGGCTTTGATGTGATAAAAGAAACTTCGTATATTAGTCCCTATATTGGTGATAATTGATGCACAGTTCGAAAACATTTCAAAAATTACTCTCTTGTAAAAGTGAAGTAGAAATTTTAGGAACAAAAATCTGTTAGCTAGAAACATTAGCATTGATTGGCACTAAAGGATCAAACAGTGATTGTATTACAAGTTTGAAACATTGGACTAAACGCAGCGTGTAGGGATAGATTTTGTGTGTAAAAAAAAATCTTCTCAAAAGTTTTTAAACATTTATTGAAGAATGACAGATACACTAAACTAAAACCATAATTTTATAAAAAAGGAAATTTTGGTTAACCATCGCCTTTATGTTGATAATTAGAGTGAAGGTTCTATGTTGAATACTCCATTTTAACGGGTTTAGCATGTACTTTTTTAGATCATAATATAGTCTCTCTAGATAAGTACTTCTTCTTTTAGTCTACAGCAGATTTCAACTAGGCCCTAGTTCTTATTCTGGCCATTCATAGCAGCAAACTCATTTGTAGGGCTCTCCTTATATTTTGTATCGTTTATATAAAAATTTAAATCGATATTCTGTGAAAAAAATATCCTTATGAATGAATAGATGTTGCAAAGACAACATTACATGTGTGGTTGCAACCTCCACAGGCAGATACCACAATTAGCTGCATCATTGGTCAACAGCGATAGACGTCAGGATATGCAACAACAAAAACAAAAAAGAAAGTCAAACTAAAAGCTAGATCATATCTGCTTCTATCAGTATGTCTTATGTAGATACAGAATTTTTGAAATACGAGAGATTTGAGGTTTAGAACACTATCACATAACTATAAAAATGTATGTCTGCTATCGTGAAGCTTGGAAAAGAAAAGCTAATAAGGAGTTTTGCCTGCTTCGGAAACACAAGCGATAGATAAACGCATTTAGTGCAACAACTTCTTGTGGATACTTTAAACGTTATCAACAGTTCAAGATTGTCGCAGTTGAGCGGACAATAAAGCGTCTTTTTATTTATCCTCTTTTTGCGCTTTTTGTGTTCCACGTTAGGCGCAGAACGCAACTGCCATTACTTATTTCCGCATTGGTTTGCAGTATTTACTGCGCGGAAATACTGCTGTTTTTTGGTAAAACTGTCCCTTTATAAAGTCAATTTCCAGAGGGTGGGTGAATGAGAATTATAGAAGGGTAACTATTTTGAGTAATAATAAGTATAAGAGTTCAGCACGTGAAGTAAAGAAATAAACTCAGCAACTTCTTAATGAGAGTTCTAAGCACTAAACGAATGGTTTCAAAACATTCTAGCTGCTGCACAACACACGCAAAGCTAACACGCAAGAAGAAAGAAAACAAAAAATTGTAAAGAACCAAATCACAATGTAGAACTCTGAATAAAGACTTTCCAGAATGAACATCAAACAAACAATAGATGATTTTCTGCAATAAGCGTATGCTGTTATTATTTCAAAGTTATCCACCCCGCATGTTTAGCCAAACAACAAACGGAAGATCAGAAACAAGATACCGCGTAGTTCATTTCCCATATTGTAAAGGCAGTGATTTAGTTTAGCATAGATCAAGCACTAAAAAATAAACCAACACTGCTCAAGCTAATGCAGTTACTCCTATAGTGGGAAGTTAGGCTATATGTATTTTATATTTTACTACAACAGCATTCTTGAGATGCTGTTTTGCTAGCTATAGTACTGTTAGTCGAGAGATTTCCTTCGATGCGCGGTCTGCAATGCGGTTCAAAGTTTATGAGTAGTACAGTAACTGACAAGATCTGCGGATACTCGACAAAGAGGTGATGTATATCTCTGGTATAGTGGACCCGTGCTGTTAGACCTAAAAGCCTCGTAAGTTTGAGACTAATACCAACTGCAATTAAATTAAATAACTTGCGAGCCTTTAAGAAAGAGCGACGGTTGATTGAGGCAGAAAGTCCACCAAGGTCTGGCAAAACCTCGAGGAGCCGCACCATAGTATTGTATATTTCTCGTGATGCTGACTGTTTCTGGCTTCTTAGTTCTTATTATCTAGATGCATTGGTTCAATTGTCTTTTGTTTTATGTCCAGTGACACAACGCACTAGAGTGCATGATAATAACAGACTTATGCACACTACTGTAATAGTTGCATCCGGGCGTTGTTGGATTTTACAGAGGGTTTTGCCCGATAAAACCACCATGTTCTGTACTGCTAAACTAGATTAAAAATCTTAAATACTTATATAACGCACTATGATCGCCGAAGTCGAGTTACCACCACTTCTCCTTATGGTTTTGCTTGGGCCACCTTTTATTATTAAAAGCTAACTATTAGGTCAATCTTTATAAATACCAGTATTTTCCTTCAATTTTAACTACAATCAATACACGGCTTGCGCAGCGGTCAAACTATCCACCTTTCTTTACAGCCAAAAAATCCGCATTATTGAACCCATTGGACCAATATGTATAAAACAGAGATACCCGGTATGCAATTTTATACCACAGAACAGAGCAAATATGGTACCACTATTTTTCTGAACAAAAGTCAGTCGTCATATAGGGTAGATAACTTCAGTCAAACTCAAATAGAAGAGGATCCACAATATTTTAGCGAAAAGACTAAAGACTTGCAAGTGACTGAACTTGGCGAGAGATTCGGTGTTGACCAAAAGAAACTTCTTCGTAAAATTGATCTCTGTGTGCTTCCTCCATTTGCCTTATTATATTTTGTGTCGTTCTTGAACCGATCCAGTTTTGGCTTAGTGTGGGTTGACGGCATCTTTGAAAGTTTGAATATTGATCAACTACAACTCACCGCTGCATACGCTGCATTTTTTGCCCCAATTATTTGCTTTCAGTTTTTTTCCAATATCATTTTGAGAGTCATCAAACCACATTTTTGGATTGCCTTCAGCGTTTTGTTTTATGGAACGTTTAATTTGGCGTCTGGATTTTCCAAGAATTATGGAACTTTCGTTGTATGTCAGTTTTTCCATGGTCTTTTCCAAGCTGGATCTGAAACTGCAGTCGTTTACATTCTAGCTCATTATTATGAAAGAAGAGAAGCTCAGCGAAGATTTAGTGGATTATACTCTGTCAATTGTTTGGGAGGAATGACAGCTAACTTGATAAGCTATGGTATCAATAATCATGTAACCAATGGCCATCTACACGGCTACGAGCCTTGGAGGTATCTTTTGATTATTCTTGGCTCTATAACAATGGGAGCAGCTGTCATTTTATTTCTCACTGTGCCGGACTTTCCAGAAGGGGCAAGGTTTTTCAATGACAATGAAACTTTCTTTATAATCAAGAAATTAGAGCTCTATGGAGGCAAATCAGGTTACACTTTAAATACATCAGCTCCAGAAGTGTTTGAGGTCTTAAAAGACTCATTGATTTATTTGCCAGCTTTCGCAGCTTTTGGCATTGGCTTTGTTAGTCATGCATATTCGTTATTTGAACCCGTTATCTACCAAAGTTTAAACTTCGGCACAGCGACGACCAACTTGTTTTCGTCGTTTCCTTGGATAGTGGCCTTTTTTTGGATCAATGTCAATTCTTACTTGTCTGATAAATTTAAAATCAGATATCCATTTTTGTTCTTTAATACTTTGGCTGTGGTAATTGGTGCACTATTAATCTTTTGCGATAAAAATAAAGGAAGGGACCATTTCAAATATGCAGGAAATTTCATGTTGATTTATGGTGCATATAGTTCTATGCCAATTTTGATTTGTTGGTCTAGTTTAAATGTTTGTGGTCACTTAAGAAAAAGTGTTATTACTTCACTTGAAGTGAGCATCCATGACCTTGGCGGCTTGGTTGCTTTATTTGCTTTTTACAAGAACGATAGTCTTTTTAGACAAGGTTTCATTGCTGGTTTTGTATTTGAACTTATCTGTTGGGCAATCAGCATTTACTACTTGTACACGCTATTGAAGCAAAACATGAAAAAGAGATCTAACTCTTACAAGTCGGAGTTCGATCTGTATAGTAGCAGAAAGAAGACAATAATGGGTGATAAAAATCCGAACTATGATTATATGTATTGATGTGAAGTGTATTTATTGTGCTTGTTACTTTTTATTTTTGGTTCGGCTTTCGGTAGTATCTTTTTTTTGCCCTTGCTAATTTTAACTAATTTTTTTTCCAAAGTTCTTCCAATTTTTTTATAATTCTTTTCGTTTTTTGTGTTTCATTATTTTTGTTCAAGTGAGCGTTATAGTCTTGGTCGGTATAGGTTTGGGTTTTTAATATATACTGTATTTTATATGATGTCTTATCATTTAGTGGTTCCTGTATAGCAAAGCGGAAATGTGTGTGTTTTTTGAGGGGTGCAATTCGAGTCCGTTGGCCGTTGGCACGAATTGTACTTTTCGTTGACATGCATCGTATACCTGATAATGAGCAACAAGTCTTTGTGTTCTAGACCTGAACAGGAAAGGCAAATTTATACATCAAACTGCAAGAAGGGATCCTAAAAGATATTAATAAGGAACCGGTGGAGCAAGCCAATCTTGTAGTATGGCGTAGACTAGCAAGGAAGGGGTCACTAAGTGAACCAACACGAAAATGTTATTGCCAAAAAAAAAAACAAAAAACACCTACTATGCCTATAATGAGCAACATATTAGCTACTTGGAGTCATTAACAAGACAAAAACAGTAATCAAAGGAGCTGTTAGTCTCTCCTTTTCTGTAAGCCTCAATTATCGACCAATAACCGATACCTTACCCCTTCAACAGCCAGGAAGGCACCCTAATCTCCGGGGAGCTTCGTTGTTAAACATCTGTACTGTAAGTTTGCCGATCCCTTTTATTTACTTCACGTACCTGAAAATTTAAAATTTGTTCGTCGCGGTTTTCCATCAATATGTCCGCTAAATTTACTAGAGTTCTATATTGCAAAGAGCGAAAATACACTTTTACCCGGCGCGTTTCCAAGGGGGCGCCAGGCACCTAACAGGAACATGCAGTATGGCGCGTTGGAGCCCATCAGGCCTTCAACATGTCAACACTCAAATGGCTATATAAGTGATGGTTTGTGTCTCTAATATTCAGAGATTTTTTTCAATTAATTACATTTACTCTCTCATCTTTAGATCTCAAAGCACATCAACACACTCTTTTATTTATTCCTGTTCTTTAGAACTTTCATCCATTCGCTCACTTGACCTACTGTGCCTCATACATTCGTTTTTAGCCTTACTTAAACATTCGTTCTTTCCATTAAGCATAAACCAGCTATTAACAAACAAACCTATAACTTTTCATCAATTACATTCACTTAAAAATGCAATACTCTAGCTTACTTTACACTCTTTCCTTCTGCTTCCTTGCAAGCAAAACCCTTGCTGCTGAAACCACTGTCTCTGCTGCTCTTTCCAGCACCACCGTTCAGTTGATCACCGACTATGACAATACTGTGACCACTGATGGAGGCGATGATGACGATGTCACCACTGTGTATGACGATGAAACGGCCACTACTATTGTCTCCCAAGGTACTGACACCACCACTACTGCTGGTGGGAGCACCTTTACTTCTACGTATTCTACTCGTAGTAGCTCTAACCCTGCTGCTCAAACTTCTGATGCTGGTGATGACAATACTGCTTCAACTGTTGCTGTGTCTTCCAGTGCTAATAATAGTACTCCAGAATCAACTTCTGCCGAGACAACCCCAGATTCTACTGCTGATGCTGCTTCAACTTCTACTCAAGCAGGTCAACTTGTCTCTGAGATCAACGATGGTCAAATCCAAGCTGCTACTGGTTCTCCAGTTGCTTCAGCAGCAGCAGCAACTGATGCATCCCCAGCCACCGCTCAAAGTACTGTATACACCACTGTGAAGTCTGTTGTTGTCTCTACTGTGACAGTGAATGAATGTGCTGCAAGCTCTGCAGCCTCTGCAGCATCATCTATTTCAACTGCTGCTACTGAAGCCACTGAAGCCACTGCTGCCACTTCTGAAACTCCAAGCTCGATAAGCACGGTTGAACCTTCTGCTGCCACTTCTCCAGCTGCCACAAATGGAACATCTAGCACTTCTGCTGCATACGGAGCAACCCCAAGTCTCTCATCTTATGAAGGTAGTGCAATCAAGACATACGCACAATCATTCGGCCATATCTACTTGGCTGGCACCGTTGTTGTTTCCTTGGTTCTTTTGAACATGTAGAGAAACAATAAATCACTTAAAAGTTTTTTTTGTCTTTTCTTTTTCCTTCTCTGCTTCACTTTACGCCTTCGATAGATTTATGTCCGGTTTCTTTCTTTCACGGTTGTGCGATGTTTTTTATGTCCTTTTTTTCTCTCTTCTCCATTTTGTATTGTTAGGTTTGGTTTATAAATAATGTTTTAAAAAATTTTTAAAGTTTAAAGTCTTGATATTGTAAATATGATGATTGTGTGATTAGTCATACACAGCTTGACCAGTTACATAATCAGATTTAAGATCCTGCAAATCCACGATTGCCGGCCGAGGAAAAAAATTGTGTGAATTCTCGGAGGTGGTTTTGGTTCCGGAGCTCACGTTTTCTGCCACTAAAAACTAAAAAAAGAAAAAAAAAATTAAGTCATCGCCGTCAAATTCTATCCTGCCCTTTTGTTGCTCCGGTCATCAACAGTCTGCCTAACTATACCTCACAGGCTGCAAAGAACAAAAAAGAAAAGATACAAAAAAATATTACATATGATATAAATAAGCTTCAGATTCGTTTTTCTTAGTGGCCATTTTTCCCCTTTTGTTTTTAATTTTTTGGTTGTGCATAGGTGCTCATTTTGACAAAGCCTTATACTACTGCTCCATTCTCTATCACATCCACGCACAAAGGGCGTTTCATACAAGGTCGTTTCATACAAGATCAGTTTAACTGGTATATATAAACAAAGAGTTACGCCAGTTTGGAACTATCGTCACTCAACTGTCAGAAATGTTTGTTAAGGCTTCATTAATGGTGCTCTCATGTTACTTTCTCGTGGTTCACATTCCAGTGGTCTTCCTTACTGTGGATATTGCAATGGATCATTTAATTTACTGGTTAGAATTGAATTCTTTTCCTGCTAATGCTGAAGTCTCCTCTAACATGGGCTAACAAAAACTTTAAGCTTGTCATACATGAAACTCATATGGCCGTGGCGCTAAAAACCAACCATTTGCTAAGCGGCTTGGCTCCCTATCATACTATTTCAATTAGTCCGATGTATTTCTCACACAGTGCAACATACTGTAGGGTGACCTTGTTGACTTTGTCTTTTACGTTTATTGTGACTATAGTTTTATGAATGTGTCTTCACTTCAACTATATTATATGCTTCAACTTTATATTTTACAATTATTCAAGTACAAGTTCCAGAAAAATAGGTACTTTAGCATGTGGTTATTACAATTCACGAGCAATAATTTACTTTTTTATATATTCCCATAAGTTAAATAGACTACTTAGGCATCAAATTTTTCATATCATGGAGCCACTGGTGGGCATCCTAGTGTATATTAAATCAAAATTAAAATAAACGTGTTTCAATCGTTTAGCTTTTTTTGTTCGTAACCGAGATTCAAGGCAATTGCCTATCCGTTTTCTTTCTATATTTACAAGCATATGTGATAGCCATTTCTTCTGCATTGCATTTTTTTTCTCATTTTAAAATGAATTGATTTTTCGTTTCTTTCAATTTAACTCTCACACTATGTATTCTTTATAAGCGCCAATGCTTGCTCAAAGAAACGTTTAAACTCTTCTTTGGTCAAAGTGCTGTTATTTTCTTCATGAGAACACTCACTTTCTTCCTTTTCAAGAGCACTCTTCTTGATATTTATCATACTGACTTCGATCTTTCTACCACCTAAAGATCCTCCCTCAACAAGCGCAAATTGCACCAAGTAGTCATTATTGAACTTCAAGTCCAACTGTTTCCGGTAGTTGATATTCATATAAACATACTCAATATCATGATCTTCGCCACTAGCATCTGTAAATCTAACGTTAGCCAGATTCGAGACCTTAACTAGCGATTTACCATTGAAACTTAGATTAGATGTTTTCAAAAACTCATGCAATCCAACTTGATCCTTCAAATACAGAGGCACAGTTTCATTGAAGTTTTCTTGATCGCCACGATTAAGCCAACCAAACGTTTTTCTTTGATCTTGTAATATATTTTCAGCACCTTTATTCTCATTGTCTTCTTCAATTTCAGCACTTTCGGACTCCTCAGAAAAAGCATCAACAAGGGTACTTGTGACAGTATTACTCAACTTCAAATCAGATGCTTTGTTAGGCAAATTCACAAAAACGTTAGATTCTCTTTCCACAGAGAGCACTTTCAAAGTATCCCATTGTACCTCATCATTAGCATTTAACTCTAACCAAATTTCAATTGGTGGATAATTCTTGTAGTTGTCAACATTAGTAACCACAGATCTTTTACTATCACTCACATACGGACTAGGAACAAGCCTTATTTGTGTATAATAATTGTGATTATCACTATCTTGAAATTCAAAGTCAGTAGAAGCATCATAGCTGTCCTCATTGTTGAATAATGGTAACTGAATGATATTTTTCTTCAAACCTGGAATATGAGAGTGGAAAATACAACCTTGTTGTGCATCGTTCACATCCATATTGTCAAGTTGTGATACTACATCAGACGCATCTTTTTCATTATTATCTTTTAGCATTTCTATGGCATGATATTTCATATCTGCGTCAAATAAAATTTGGCCAAAAGTAGCTGATAAAGTCGGTGGATTCCACCTTTGAGAAGCAGTTCCTTTAACTTCCTTATTTTTCAAGGCAAAATCACTTAATCTTTCATACATTTCATCAATTTGGCTTTCTGTAAATGTAAATGTTGCATTATCAGGTATACTCTCTGCTTTTGTTTCCTCATCTTTCAGTTCATTTATTTTTTTACTCACTACCGGAGCTCTAAGTCTGTACCATTCTTTGATTCGATATATCCAGGGCAAAGATTTGCTATCAACATAACGATAAAATTTTACTTGATCCTCACTCTTTTGTAAAAATTTCTTGTAATTAGAATAAAAATTATTCAAGTGCGAGTTATAGTTCAAGTACCAAAGCAATAATCTTTTTGCTCTTGATAAACCACTATAACTAACTGCATTCAAAATATATGTGTTGGCATTGATTTTGTCAAAATAGACATCAGACACTTTCTGTATATGACTTATTGGCAAGATGTCGCGTTCTTTAACACTATTAGTACTATTCTCAACGCTTTCTTTGGCACTGTCTTTGTTAGGAGCCACATTAGTAGTAACAAATAAGTTGTTAATAGCTTCAAAATCAATAAATTGTTTTTTTAAAGATTGGAGGAAACTATTTAAAGTGGCTTCAAACCATCTAATTCTGGATTCGGTTGCTGTCACAATCAAATTGTTGTCTCTACTAAACAAGATCTTCACCATATTGGAAGTATAGTTGAAAAGCATTTTACCGTTATCACTAAACAAGAAAAACATAATCTTTTTACTTGCCCCGAATCGTTTAGTGGTTATCATTTCATCAGTCAGCTGTTTCAGACTTTTGATCTTATTTACAAGATCAGGTGTCCCTTCTTCGTCATCAGCTTTTAACCCCCACATATCATTTAATATCAATTTGGCATAATAAGTTTTACTCTTAGATCTTGGTAATCTTTTTGGGCCTTTGTAATATGAACTGGCATATGCTAACAAGTTCTTCAACGAGTAGCCAGAATATAAATTTTTGAATAACATTTGATATGATTTCAACAGCACGTTTGATTCAAGAGGTTTTAGCTCATTGATAGAATCAAAAAGTTGCTCGTTTGAAGCATTTTGCTCAAACACTAACAACTGCTGTCTATCTTCATCCAAAAGCTGTTCGTAAAAATTGATATCTCCGGATATGCCCTTTATTGCTTCTCCATTAGCTGAAGCTAAAAGGGCATCATTGTCACCAGAAATGGTTGATTCAGTGTTGTTAGTTTCTTTTTTACTTGATCTGTTGCCTTTCTTGGGCACGTTTGCCTCACCTCTTTTAGATTTTTTAGCTAAAAGATCTCCCGGCGCCGGCAGATGCCGTAGTTGCGTTCGTTTATGTTTCTGCTGCTTTATAGCTCTAAGTGGATCATATTTGCTCATGTATCTTGGTAGAGTTTTGATAACCCCCGAAGTTTGTGCATCCAAAATTACAATCTTATTTGGGCGTTTTAATATCGTTGTTTCGTTATATCTGTTCTCATCGCCGTTGAAATTACGATGGTTGTTATTATTATTGTGGTCATCATCATCGTTGTTTTTACCATCATGGTGATGTTCGTTAAATAGAAATGATGTAGCGAAAATATTGCGGACTGGCAAAATGTGAGACTTGTTTAGGCTCACGTTTTTATTAGCACAATTCAATACCCTCAACATATTACTGTATCATTGCCTAATGGTGTTGTTCTCTTCGCAGTATAATAATGCCTGGTTGTATGTTCATTTGAAAAGTTTTTTTTTTTTTTTATAATTTTTCTTGATGCTCTGCTTTTCCTCACACTTTTTCTTATGCGCACTGCTGCAAAGTGCTTTATAATACTTGCATAATAATACATATAGAAACATGATATAAAATAAACAAAATCACAAATTGTTTAAGAAAGCTAGCTAGAGAGAAACAAAACAAAATAAAACAGAAATAATTAGAAAGAAATCTATAGAAACATATAAGATAAAAAGTAAAATTAAACTAAATTACAGCTACTCCCATTCAAAAAGTTCGAGTTTTTTCCGCACAGTGGTGTCGTCATTAATCAATACAATGTCTCCACCATCCATACCGATCCATGGTCCATCTAATGGCTGAATAAGATATGGGTATTTGTAAGTCAAGTTCTTCTCTCGTATCTCATCAAGGGTTTTTGATATGGAGTTGCGAAAATATCTTCTTGTGTATTTTGATGTGTGCGTAGGAGCAAAATATGAATCAGGTTGTCGCTGTCCCAACAAGTTGGGGTTAATGGTAGAGAAAAACTCACTAGCTAATGACACACTTGGTTCCAAATTGTTGGCTGCTTGGTTCTCAATATCCTCAACTAGCTCATTGTTAATGGAGCCATTGGATCCATTAACATTATATTCATTAGGATTTAATGCCGTTTTTCCGTTATGAACAATAGCATTTCTATTTTCGTCTTCCACCAAAGATTCTGGATCGTCTAAGTAATGAGCGGTTTGTCCTTGCGCTTCTTCGTCATTTTGTTTAATTGACCTAAGAGCAATGAAAAATGACAATGGCACGTAATGTTTTTGAAAATCGTACAAGAACCCAATAGTGATGAATGGTAATGGGGCAAGGAAAAAAGCCAACACAAACCCATTTTGCAAAGCTAGAAGGCCAGCCATGGTCAATTGGAAAATGAGCAATCCTAAAATAATTCTTCTGAAGACAAGAGGCCATACTTTGCCAGTAGAGTGCGGTGGGTGCACCATCAGGTACATTAATTGATATTTGTAAACGTAATAACCGATTATAAAGTAAATCAAACCGCTGACCAAAATCTTTGTCGACATAACTGAGTAAATGATCGTTATAATTAAAATCAAAACTGGTTGCGGTAATGCTAACCCAAAGTTAAACACGGGCGGCTTATAGAGTTTTTTGAACTCTCTGGGTGTTGTGCACTTGGTATAAAAGAATGGGAATTTAACCACGGAACCAAACAATAAAAGTTTAAAAGGAAACATACCAATTCCCTGGAAAATGATTAAGTCAACATAAAACAATGACAAGTCTTTAAGTGAGGTGGCTAACTGTTTTGCAATTTGTGTAGTGTCACTTAAGAAACTCCAATAATTCGATGCTGTACCAGCCAACGTAAAGACCAAAAACAAATTGACAAACAAATAAAAGAAGTTCTTTGAAACAATGGACAACTCTTCTTCTCCATGAGAAATAAACCCTTGCATCGATGACAACTTGACATAAAAGAATGGAATAATTACATTTAACAATGTAAATATATAAGTTGGTAAAAGGCCAGTTACAAAACTCTCCACTTGCTTATGTGCTTTTAAGAACTCGCCCAACTCAGGGAAAAATTTGGAAATGGTCTTGACGTTCAATAATGTTGCCAAGTATGAAACTGGGAAAATTAACGCCACACTAACTATGGTAATTATGACTGTTATGTAGTATGATTTAGCGATTCTTTCTTTTCTTGATAAGCATACATTATCCCACATCACATCATGAGGAGCTGGAGCTAACTTTGTAGTTAGATAGTTTGCATGAGGATCCAATACTGCTTGGGCTACCATTTGTGCAGAAGCCACTGATTCCATTGTAATGAATGCAGTAGGAGTAGCTGGATAGTACCGATATCTTGCCTTTCTAATTTCTTCATCAACAACATGTAATTGATTTGTAAGATAATCTATTGCATCAACTTGTTTCCCAAATATGCCAAAATAGCCATTGTTAATTTTCGGACGTTTCAATTGTAGCTGGTTTTGGGCCAAATTAATGAGTCCTGCACTAATTGTTGAATTTGCATCATCAATGTTGTGCTGGTTATTGCTGTAAATTATTCTTCGATTCAAAAACTCTGCTTCTTCGTCAGGATCGTCGTCACCATTATCACCATGGTTGGTTTCATTTCTAGCAAGACCATTTACTATGTTTTCTATGTTCTCTGATAAGTTATCATCAGCGAAAACAGAATTTTCTTCTTCGTTATCGCTATATTTTGTCTTTGCTGCTAACTTATTTAGTGCCCCAGAGTTGAGCCCCTTGGAGCTACTCAAAGCGAAAATTCCATTATCAATTCCTTCAAAAGTAAAATTTCTGGAGCCGATATCAAACGGCTTAAGATATTTGCTCCATGTTTTTTCCAATTTAATAATGATGGCTCTTCGTTGTTTAAACAAGTTATTCAAAGGTTTCCATTCACGACATATAGTGACAGATAGTACTTTGCCTATATTCAACAGTTCAATATGCTTCCCAAGACGTTCTTCATCTCTCAAGTCAGCAGGTATTCCAGACAATCGAATAGTTCTATCAGTTACTGAGTTTTGTTTACCCAAATACTCTTGTCTGATGGATAAGACATGTTTTGTCTGACGGAAAAGACACCACACAACAATGATGGTAAACGTATAGGTGAACACCACATACATCCATAAATATCCTTCATATTCCTCAGGTGCAGTTCCCAGAATATCATCTGCCATTGCAGATAAACTATTGTTAATGTTATCACCATCACCTTGATCATAACCACCGGTATAGTGGTATCTGATGGGGGAAATGATGAAGAACCCGAAGAAGGCACAAGCAGCTAACAATCTTATTGCCATTTTGAAAAAACTCAAAAACACAAACGCATCTAGTCCAGCATGTTCCAAAACTTGGGTTTCATTTACTTGACTGATGACTTTGATCCATCTAATGAACGAGCTTTTAGGAAGCTGCGGTAATCCTTTACGACGCAATAATCTAGCACTGTACAATTTGGGCCATTTGCAGCGTAAAACACAAAAAGTGATGAAATTAATAAAACCCAAGACAAAAGCGATAACTAATTGGGTTCTTATCATTCGAGCAGTCGGCCTTTGAATATCGGGCACTTTAGGATCATCATGGGACTTTAATGGCGCTATTGCCAAAACCATCGTCAGTAGAGCTTTGAAGTAGCTTTGCACCATGCCCATAATTCCGGGTGTGGTATAATGTGGTTGTGTGGCTGACGCTTGTAGCGTCAGACTCACAAATTCTGGCGAAACTGCCATGGAGGAATTTGGCTTGCAACCTGAACTGTTTGTTATGTAAGAATGATTGTAATTTAAAAAAGTCGGTATTATACTCTTGTAATTCTGCAAATGAAAATACCCGAGCTCAATTGAATAAAAGCCAGCAAGCGTGTGGGATTGCAACGATTCGAAAACAAAAATTAAAAGTTTCAAAAGGAATGAAAAGACTGAGCCTGCACAGGCTGGAGAGTTAAGATATATAAAAATTTGAAGTAAAAAATAACGCTTAAACTCTTCAATGATAATGACTGGTGGCGCCAGAAAGACAATATTTTATGTGTTAAGTCAGTTCTAGTTCGTGTTTATCGTTCAAACGTCACTTGGAAATCTCTCGCTGTGGCTCTGCAGCAGAACGCCCAAAAAGTGTTGGTCGTGCGCTTTGTTGCATGTGATACTGCCTTACCTCTAGTAAATGTTACTGAGGAGACTATAATATTTACACCATCTGTTATACATATTAATTGGAAAAAGTAATTCTCGTTAAACATTAATAAGATAAAAAGCTAATAAAATAGTATATGCTTACATGAAATAGATACATTAGATTCCCATTGCAACCACACCAAAAGGAACCATATTTTTGGCTTGCAACACCAACCCGTTTGAGGAATCTGGCTTTACTCCATTACTCCCACCATCCAATGGTTCCATAGGACATGATGGAACGTCACAATCATCTTTATAAATGACTTCAGAAACAGAACTTTCTCTTTCTATTTGCTTATTTTTTTCTAGCGATTTAACTTTAACTGAGCCGTTTCCACGAGTTTCCGAATTATCTTCATTGTATTCATACCAGGGAATTTCCTTGAAATTAATTTCTAATGGAGTATACCACGATATTTCTTCGTTATCTTCAACTTGTACTGCACTAAACTGCTCAGCATCAGTTGAAAGATGATCATCACCAGACTCATCCGAAAGCGATTTTTTGCTCATTTTATCTATACTATTTTTAATCGACAAATTAACATCAAGTTTTCTTTCCTCAGGATCAAAGTCGAAAAACTTAACTGACACTAAATCTTTAGGATCCTTCCATGCCAAAGAGACGTTTCTTCTCTTACGCTTTGTCATGGAATCATCATTTTGGCGTCTCAAAATACTTTTTAAGCCATTCTTGTCAATATTGACCTTTTCATCCACTTCTGAAATATCTGAATCAGCACCTTTTTCTCGATGCTTAACTTGTACCACACTAGCAGAGCGCTTCGGTAAGAACCTAGCAAAGCTAGTTGAACTTTTGATGGTCTCCGATGCAGTATGTGAATGTGTCGGTTTTTTAGTCTTTGCTGAAATTGCTTTAGTATCTTTACTAGTTGATTCACTACTACCCTTGTCTGTTTTGCTACCAACCGTAGTCAGCGCAGTACTAGAGTTACCAATGAAAGGTTTGCGCACCACCAGCTTAGAAGTTTCAGGTTTGGCAGATTTCTGCACTTCTGATTTGAACAAAGAAGAAGTTTTTGTAACGGCGGCCGGTTTTGTCACCGCAACAGTCTTATGAACCTTACCCGAATTGCTATTTGTTACTGATTTTGCTGGTTTAGGGTCATTATTTGACAAGCTAGTAACGGTACTTGTGTTAGAAGTTAAAGCCGCGCTTGAAGGTTGCTTTTTAGGCACCGATGCTCTCCGTGATTGCAATAACTCTTTGGCTAAGCTGTTCAAATCCGGTTGATCTTCCAAAGACAGCAACTTGTTCAAAGGAGCAATGATCTTGTAGTTTTCCAAGGCGTTATAACTCAAATTTACTTGTTTAAGAAAGTTCAAAGTAATTTTCAAGCTTTCGTAATTCTTGTTGGAGATATCAAATCTCAACCAATTGGAAATTCTATTGAAAAGTTTATTTTTTCTAGAAAATTTGATATTAAAATTTATAATCTTTTTTGATACGGTAATGAACGTTGAAAGATCTTGGATTTGCTGTAAGCATACTAATCTCCAATCAGGATCTTTGCCCCACAGATCTTTTTCAAAACAGGTCAAGATCAAAGTCAAACGATTCATTAGCTTTTCTTGATTGGCTTCACTATTAAATTCTTTGATATTAGAAATCAAAAGTAATTTTAATTCTGTATTACCGGTAGACAGCTTGTTGAGTTCGCTTGGCAAGGTCTCTAGCTTTTTAGTGAAATAGTCATCATTCTTAATATTTTCATCATTAAATGAAAATGGTGAGCTTGATTTTTCAGAGGCATCACCAGCAGAAGTAGTGTCATTTTTTGAACCTTTTTTACTGTCGCTATCTCCTTTCTTCTTTTTAGAGAAATTTTTCGGAGCAAAAGCTCCTGTTGGTATACTACTTTTTACTTTCATTGAGTTTTCCCTAAAAGCTTTGAAGGTAGGGATTTGAGGCATGACTGATTGGTTTGTTGAAGCGGCAAACTGCTGGGCAAATTTCCTGTCTTGTATGAGCTGCTTGTATTTTAGTATGTCTTCCTTTACTTGCATTTCAAACTGGGACGGCAATTGCATGGCAGATTGAGGATGTTGGATATTATCAGGCAATGGAGAAGAGATTGATAAATCTTGTTTAACTTTCTTGATATCTTGAACATTTGTGCGTTCATCAGATATGCTACTGCGCTTCTTTGAATTGAGAAAGCTAGTTGCATCAACTTGTCTTTGCCCCATGAGGGAATTACTTGTTTGGCCACTAGTCTGATTTTCAGGAGAAAATATATTCTGACCAATGAGCTCAACATCAAGATCATCATTATCTTTATCTTGCTGGTTGTCATTGTTCATAGACGCCATAATGTTCATGACATTGAAATACTGCTCATTTATGGCTTGTTGACTTGACGGCTGGGGCGACTGCGATTGTTGTTGTTGTTGTTGTTGTTGTTGTTGCTGTATTGGTGGTAGCGGTAGTTTTTGTTGTGAAGCTTGTTGAGGTTGGGGTTGAGGTTGAGGTTGTGGCTGGTGCAACTGTTTTTGCATGTTGCTATCGATAAAGTTAGAGAACTGAAACATATTATTTTGAGGTATCAACATAGGGAAAGGAGGATGAGGAGGAGGAGGCGGGCTAAATGAAGTTGGTTCTGCAAAATGTTGGTTACCATTAACAAAGACCTCATTTGAATTTACCGAATGCTCTTGTACCACATTGCCGCTGTTACTATTACTGTTACTATTACTATTACTATTACTATTATTATTGTTATTATTGTTATTATTATTATTATTACTATTAATA
>JXWR01005550.1_pt1 | contig 22723 bp, 10 predicted proteins | sample 315541 | NCBI WGS metagenome assembly JXWR01 (sample SAMN03273951, study PRJNA271842) | soil metagenome | isolation source: rice field ambient CO2 | place: India: CRRI Experimental farm Cuttack,Odisha-753006 | collected 2013-12-17
GTTTATGTTTATGTTTATGTTTTTCCGTATTTTCTTCATATGTCAACAATAACGCACAGCCATGCAGAGTGCAAACAATATCCTTTTTCAATCACAACAAACAAAAACACCGGCAAGCAAACAATCAACCAGTCAGCCAAGCAGCTGCCTGGGTTAATCGTTTGGTCGCGCTGGGTGCTGGATGAGCGATGGCGTCTGGTGCAATCGTTTTCTCATCATGAAATAATGAAACGGGCCCAGTAAAAAAAGGCTTATTTGCATATTCTTGGCACATTGTGTACTGTACACCACAAAGCATGCAAGCAACCAATTGTGATGTGATGTGTTTTTTAGAAAGACATAACAACTTCCTTATTTTGGGGATCTACAAAGTTGAAAAAATAGGAAAATAATACGGTTATATGTATATTTGGGTTTTGTGAAATACATCACAGATCAAGGTAAAGTTAAATACAACAAAACAAAAACACGAAAAAAAAAAACACATATTCATCGAGCTAATAATATAAGATATAGTAAGTACACAACAGTTGAAACAAAAGCCAAAACAAAACAAAAAAGAGAATGTTTGACGCAAACGAGCAAGAAGGGATAAAGTGGTAGTTGGTATAAATTTCAAGATTTAAAAGAAAGGTTAATGAAATTTTGTAAAAGGTAATTGGTTAAGCTTTAGTTCCTCATTAACAAAAAAAGGATGCTATCTCAAATCAGTGTAGATTATTGGTTTAATCAGAATAGATACCCCAGTATTTCTCGACACCGTACTCACCATCGGCTTTCCACAAGTCGTTCAAAGTGGTGAAAACAATAGTAGAGTTACCAGCCTTTTCAATAATGTTTTTGATAGCAGCTTTTTGGTTAGATTTGGATGGGACGGCCAATTTATATGTTTGACCCTGAGATGGCCAGCCGGATTCAGTAACAAAAACATTTTTCTTACCATCACAAGCAGTCCAGACTCTTTGAATTTGCGACAATAACCATTCACCAGCTTGTTCAGCAGAGTAACCGCCATCAAAATAGGCATGGGCATTAACGGCAATGTAGTCGGAGTGTTCGCACAAACCTGGGTTGTTGATAACGGCAATAAAAGTGTCAACAGAGACAACATCACCAGAATAACCGGCTTCTTTCAAAGCGCTCTTGGCTGAAGTAACGTACTCGCCAACTTGAGCAACAGTAGCTTGGTTACCGTTAACTAATTCGTTACCGATACTGACGGTATGGACATCATCCCAAGAACCATGAGCTTCAATAGCAGATTTGATCGTGCTGATTTCGTCAGAAAGTTGGCTTGGACTGTAGACACCCAAGAAAAGTTTTTGAGAGTCACCTTTATGTTTCAAAACATTTGCGACTTGGTCACAGTCGGTGCCGTATAATCTAATAATTTCGTAGTCGGAGACAGTAGCAAGTTCAGATTTAATTTGGGACTCACTCTTGCATCCGCCATCGTCAGAGTAAGGAGTGTAACAGATACCTTTAGCCAAAGTAGAAGAAGCATCATCAGAACGCTTGTGCTGATGGTGGAGGTGGCCAGCTGGAATAGCAGCAGTCAAGGCAGTCAAAGCAGACAAAGCAGCGAGATTAAAGAACAACATTGTTTTATTTTATGTAAATCTAGGAAAAAGTCTATTATGATCTAAATTATTTTTATTGAAAAAAGAAGGACAGACAATTTGTGAGTTAATGAACGAATTAAATTTAAATTTGTGAGTGAATGAATGAATGTGGTTTTAATGAATGAATAGCTTTTTTTGTCGTTAACAAACCATATCAAGAACTAAATAAGAAACAAAAAGAGAGGAAGAGAGAAATTTTAATTCTCCCAACAATTATCGTCTGGAAAGCAGCAAATGAATTGGTTTAAATTCAGGTTGAGAAACAGGCAACTGCGCTTCCCAATCGGGACAGTCGTCCACTTTCAGTGTTGCAGCACCCTACTGCAAGACTCCAACCTTATCCATGATAGTGGCCGCGTGGTTGCGAGCCCTTGCGCTTTAGGGCTTGTTTTTTCCCCGGCAATATGCAATTTTGGAATCCCAGCAAGTGTTTGTTTGTTGACGATTTTTATTTGTGGTTGCCTCTTTTCATGACATGCTTTTAAGCGCTTCTTCCGGAATCAACAACATGTACATACTATTGCTTTATTCTACGTTTGAAGCAATTTCTATAATATTCTCCGATTATTTTTTTCTGTTCTTGCCTCACTTGGCAACTATGCTCTGCTACCCCACAATTTTTTTTCGCCGCAAAAGCGTAACTTCGGTGTAATCGGATAATGGCATGCTGTCGCTGGTAGATTTAAAGTCGTTTTTATCCAATTCTTGTCGATATTAAAGTGAATGATTTGCTCAGTAACAAGCATTGACTCAAATATCACTACTCCGCTAGCATACCATTTATCAGAAAGCCCCCACCCAGGAAATAGAAATTTTCAACATTTCCAAACACAGACGGGAGCTTCTTCAAAAACACATATACTTGAATTTATGAATCCGAAGTTCTCTCTGGCTTCTGGTGATGCGTATTTGTCCGGATAGTACCTTAATGCTTGTAGGCGGCGCACTTTCCGCACTATAATGTCAGAAGCTAAATCATTGATGTCAAGCACCTCCTAAACATTAAATTTTTGTTTAATCATCAAATCGTGAGCAAGTTCTTAGTCACTCTTTCTATTTGTTATTTAGTCAGTTTAAGCGCTGGTTTGTTATCATTGATTTGGCTGACCGTAACTCAATACTATTATTATTCTGTCTATCTTACGTCTGCATTGCTTTGTCCGTGCGTTTGCAATACAAGACTGCTAGCATGTGACATAGTCCACTGACCTTCTCTTTGGAAATTTTCTTTCTGGCGCAAATGTAAGAAAGAGATCGCTGCAGTGAAAATTTTCAGCATATATGCAGTCACCTGCACATTATGCAACTACTAGAGCTCTACTCCAGCACTATTAATTTACTTAATTCGGTAAGCATTTCATGCAAAAGATCCTGTTTCCACTTAATTTTGTCTGATTGAATACATCTAGCCCATCATTATGAAACCATTCTAAAGTCTTTCGCCATCATCACGGTCAATCTTTGCAAAAAAAAAATAAAAATAAGGAAGAAAAACAATAGGAAGCAATAAACGGTTGGAGCAAAGAATGTCATGAAGTATTATGATACTAAAGCTTTTGTATGCTCGCAATTATTTACAAAGGGAGAGCTGGCTTTGGGCTCCTGGGGCTTTTAGCCACCGAAAAAATTTTCAACGTTACAACTCAGGCCTTCAAGTGTTCCATGAAATTTTTGTCTCTTCTTTTTTTTTTTTTTTTTTTAGTCGAGCTTTCATACCCTGCGTGAAAAGTCTGGACTTCCATTTCACGGCAATTAATAGTTGACAAGGCGCATACAAAACGCACATGTAGAACAGCAACAAGTAAAATTTCCTCGAATGAATGGAAATAAGAAAGATTGCATATTTAGTATTTCGATGGATTCTCAAAAAGCATGGTGATTGCATTACGTCTTTTTCTACATTGAGAAAAACGAACACAAGGATTTGTTTGTTTTGCCTGTCAGTCCCTGTCCCTGCTTCCTCGGGGCTCTTCCGGCCAAATAAACGGTGACAGAGTAAGTAAACGCTACACATTAGAGAAAGCAATTTTGCTTTCCTTTGCAAATGGAACACTTCAAAGTACTAAGTTGCACTTCCAGCCGGCCCACCTTTTTCTTTGAATGAATATACCGCGAAATCTGATTTCCTTCCCGATCTATGCCACAAGTATACACCCCCCCCCATCTAATTGAATAGCACCATTTTTAAAGTTGAACCGTTTAAATTCTAACTTTACGCTCACCAAGGAAAGTTCGCGTAACAATAAGAAAACTCAATTTCAAGATTTTTGAAATCTATCAGATTTTACGACAACCCTGTTTGAACAAAGACGATTGCGCCAAGTCAGAGGCTTCTATTGAGCATAATACTCGCTTTTGGCAGCTGTAAAAAGAGTCAAACTATTCAAGGCTGCTGTGCTTGTGGGGACGTTGAATTGTTTAAGTGCAGCATACTGTTGTGATTGGCCAGTAAATCCCCACCATGGTACAATGCAGATGAGAAAAATGCAAAAAGAAGTAAAAAAAGAAATAAAAAAGATTGTGTGAAACAAACAATAGTAAGGTATTGTACAAGTTTGCAGAAAGTTTCCAACGGGCCAATAACCATACCAGAAACATCTTTGAAAGGCAACTGACTTTGGCCGTCTGTACGATTAACACTCTAATGCAATGTGATTATTCATAATTCACTTGCTTGGTTAGTCTCAGGATGCCTTATAACGTCAACTCAAAGTAAACAAATTTCACTGTATCTCGTTTCATACATATTGAGCCTTGGGAAGCACGTCCAGCATTTCCAGATTGTGTAGTTGCTGGTGTTGCACATAGAAAATATTACCACTCAACTTTTTCCTTCGCTTTTATGAATAGCAAACTGTGCGTATAAGTAACGTTGTGGTCTGAAACCCTGCAAATCTTTGTCATAGTTGAGACAAAAGCCTGACACTTTCAACTGAAACGACCTGTCTTTTTCAAATGTTCACAGATGTTAAATGCCAGACAAGATTTTGACATCTGCCATTGTTTTGTCTTACAGATTCCGGGAAGCGATCTCAAATATTTCGGCATCCTGTGTACAATGCTTCCATTGAACTAATGCCAAATTTATTAGCCGGTTACATTTTTATTCCTCTCGCACCTTCCTTGAAAAACTAAACAGTAGCCCCAATTATGACACCTATTAATCATAGCTATATTAAAGATGTTGACGTGCCCCCACTAAGTCCCCTCACTGCACTTGTCTTTGTGAACAAGGCCGAAAACGATGCATGCCAACTGGTATCGTAAACATGCAAGGATTTAGTGAGATATACGCAATTGTCTATCTGGAGTCTTCAGCAACTTTTCAGACAAACGGGAAACAGTTGATTGAAGCTCATAAATTCATACAAATGGTATCTTAATCTTCCTTATGCAGCATTCAAACAAACGCAAACGAGGAGAAAACTGCAACCATACAGCTCTTGTTCTATTGATAATTTTATCCCACTCTAAAAACTACAGATTGTCTATTTTTGATACTTGATTATCCATTCTTGGAACTTACAAACAGGCACTTTTAAATCCTAGAATAATAGGTATACGCACCCGTTGCTGTTTCTGACAACATTGACCCACTTATTTCAAGCATCCAGACTTTTACACTACTTATACAATACACTGATACCTTAGCAAACACCAAAACATTCAGCCAAGGCTAACAAAGCAGTTATCGATATCAACACTTTGTGTCAGGCGACATGCTGGTCACCGGATGACTACAAATATGTGACCCTATGACTCGTGATCTGAATCGTGCTCGCCTTAGCTGTGTACGAAGCGTGCAAAGCTCATCAGATGCTTTGTTAATTTCTTGCCTATTGATGTTGTAAAACTTCATTTCGAGAGAATCAAAAGCTGCATTGTACTTGAACAAACGGTTACTGGTCATTTTGCAAGTTGCTTAGTAAGTCGGTAAAACACTAAAAATTTTTTTTATTCAACTCTGCAATCTCTTTTTAACATGTAGACACGATTGATTTGTCATTTTGATAATACTTCGAGATATATTTCTTTGAAGTAACGACTTCGCTGTTAGCATGCAATTAATACTTGTTGTAACCCTGAATTCAATTATCATGCCGGTTAGTATCCTGAATGTAATTTGAGTGCAAAACACTTCCTAAATTCCACATTACAACGTTTCCAAGGCTGTAAGGTTAGTATCAATATCATGTGTAGTTCCAGCGAGTTCTTCGGTTTTTCAGTACCAATGGGCAAGCTTGCTTCGATATTATTTATAGCGTTTAATAACAGTCCCTCTTTGATAATGTCGTCTTTCAAATTATAAGGTTAAACTTCCTATTCTTTTACAAGTTCTCTGGTTAGTCTTCTCAAGTTTTTGGGCTTGTCTTCCTTGTCGATTTGAGGTTGCTGTAACTCTTTATTTCTCTTATACCAAATCCATTGACCAGATTATGTTCCCAACTAATGAAGATAGCCCATTAGACATTCGCGATGTTTTGTTCAGTGATTAGATGAAGGACTTAATCTCATTGAGGTGTCTGGTATGTTATTTGGGTGCAAGTTTCTAACGGTAGCATACTTTTGAAATTTAATAGGTATAGTTTTTCCTGTACGAATTTGTCCCTTAATAATTATTAATAGAGCAGCTTAAAATAGGTCAACTGTTAAATTGATTTGATTCAGATTCATTAGGTCAAAACCATCTGACAGCTTGAGTTGAAAATTGTAAGACTTGCCGGTTTTCCTAGTTTTCCTGGGCCTTCACAATTTACCCGTGATTCGTTCATTAAGTTAGTTGATTGCTCGTCTTGACACACCAGATCTGCTCAAATCCGACATTCTTCATTAAATTCATTAATATAACAATTCAAAACAATGCTAGTAACCATTCCTCTTCACTTTTGCTTTGCTGCTTTACAACCGTGAGCTCATCGCCTGGAAATACCCAAACATATTTTTAATTTTCGCGCTCCAGGAATTTTAAGAAATTTTTTTTTTCTTCTATGCTTTTTTCTGGCAGTCAAGGCACTGATAGTGGGCCAGCTCGTATCGTGAGATTACCTTTGTCCTTTTAAACTGTTGCAGTCGAAAAGCATGAGAAACCTTCATCTTTGAAAAATAAGAAAAAATAGTGCATTTGACCCTTCAAACGCTTCTCTTCTATTCTCGACTGTGTGCACGTCACCAGAGGGTGCAAAATATACTCCGATATCTGCTTGCAGCATAAAGGCCATCAGATTGTCTGCTTTTGGCCATATGAAAAATTACAGAAGCCAAAACAAAAAATCTGGAAACTGCAAGTTAGTTGAGTCACAGTTTGAAACGCTGAACTTCAATAATCTATTACTCTATTACAACGCTTTTGGTTAAGCACAACCTGCCTTCACAACTATTTGTGCTTTGCTATAATTCAGCCGCATCAATCAAGGCTATGAACATATCACCGCAATGACTAACATAAAGTCGCAATCTAACAGACTACTTCATCTATGTATCAAATTATGTCCCACAAAAGCTGAATGGTTAAGAATTATCAAAGGAGTGATATGCGGGACTATATGTTTCATTCTCTGTCTCATCCCAAAAGTTCAGAAAAGATTAGGACACCAGCCATCAATGTTGTCACTAGCACCACTTATGGTTCATCCTTGTAAAAGATTTGGTTCATTTTTACAGTCAGCTGTGTTTTGCATGCTTGGGATACTCATTGGCTGCGGATGGGCAATATTGGGTCGATATTTAGGTAAACTTATACTTGGAAAAGAACTTATAGATCTTTCTGAGAAAGTCCTAGTTAAAGAGCACTACGACCAGTACCAAAAATGTTTAGTCTTGTTATCTATCTTCGAGATGATTATGCTTTTCTTTCATGGGTGGATGAGAGTCGTGAATCCAAAGCTTTTTGGCTTTGCTTTTCCTTTATTTTTGGCTGTCCATTTCGCATTTCTTGACAGTTTAACCATTGGCTCTCTAGAAACACTTAGAGCATATGTCCAGCCGTTCTATTTAGGAATTGCAATCTCATTGCTCTGCAACTTGCTTATCTTGCCGGAGTTTGGATCCACATATTTGGGTACATCCACTCTCAATGCATTGAATCAACTACACGTAACACTAGACTCATCTGTGCAATTTTTTGTAACATTTTCGGGGTCGCTGAAAGACTCTGATGGAGATCAAAAAGAACATAGTAGCTATACAAAAAAAACACCCCTGTTGAAATATTTACTTGCCCAGCAGAAACAGTGGAAAAGGAATCTTGTTCAATGCAATGCTGTCCTAAGAGAATGCTTATATGAAGTTTCATACTCCTATCTCTCGCCAACTGAGCTTAAATATTTTTTGCACACACTCAATGATATGACCAAGTACTTGATTGCAATTATCAATGGCTGTCAATTGGAATTTTCAATCTTGGGCAATTTTTTACAGGTTAGTGAAAAAATAAATCGGATTTACGAACCGAATACTGCACAGCACGATACTAGAGATTATGAACAATTAGTGACTATGCTTAGCAAAATCAAAGGACCAACTATAAATTTGCACAAACGGTTGAGCGAAACAATATACTATATCAAGTTGGGGATATGCGATGCCTTTGATGCAGATGTCTCCAAATGCTGTCTGTCAAGCGTTTTTCCTGACAACAAAAGTACGGATAGCACAATCAACATTGAAGACTTTGATTTTCAGAAACAGAATCAAGAGCTTGCTAAAGCAATTGTTGAATTTGATGCTACTTGGAGAGAAGCATTGCAGGATTTATCAACGGGTGAAAATAAGCAACATATTCAAAATTTATTGTTGCCTAGGGATGAGATTTTTTTACTTTCTCTTTTCATTTTAAATTTTAAAGAAGTTGCCAACAGTATTATCAAACTCAATAAGAATACTGAGCTGCTAGTGGAATTGAAGAAGCAGAGAAAAAACAACAAAAATAATTGGTTTAGTGGTAAAACCATATGGATCTCTTTCCTCACAAGCAAAGATCTGTTTATGAGCTGGTTAACCAAACCCAAGGACGATACTGGTCAAGTTTCGGAGATGCAACACTTACAAGGGAACCAGAATGCGGACATAGGGGACCTTCTGATGCCCTCATACTCGAGCCAGCGACACCGCAGAAACTCTTCTGTTTCCGCTAACCAAAGTACGTATCAAGAGTTGACTTCTTCAGGCAAGCATAAAACAGCAGGTCACACTGTTCAAGGCATCGACTACTATGTCTCGCTTCTTTTGTTCCATATTTTAAAATTCACGCATAATTACCGTCACCATTTGATTTTCTCAATTCAGCATGTTGCGGCTTTGATGCTCGCTTCTTTCCCCATGTTCATACCTGAATCTCGGTTGTGGTACATTGATATTCGGGGAACCTGGATAGGTTTTGTATGCATCTTAGTTCTTGAGCCATCAATTGGTGACACTTTTTTCGTTTTCTTTCTTCGTGGTGTTGGCATCATTTACGGTGCCACGTTTGGCTACATTTCATACGTGGCAGCATATCATCAAAGATATGTGGTTGTCGAGGTTATAGTATGTACGGTTGCTTCTATTCCAGGCTATTACTATTTCCTATGTACTCCATATGTCAAAGGCGCAATTATCGGGCTCGTTTCTTTGTATATTGTCATATTGGCAACAGCTATACCTTCATCAATTGGTGGCAGTATTGCTGTAAATTATGGGAAGCGTTGTTTAGCTTTATTATATGGAGGTTTACTCGGGCTTATTTCAAACTTGGTTGTTTTCCCTGTTCATGCTAAAGAAGAGCTTGCTGCGGAACTATCATTTGTGTGTGACTGCTGTGGAAGAATGCAGCTACTTTATTCTACTGCTATTGAAGGTGAGCAGTCACTAGCAACCATGAGCCCGAAAAACTACAACGCATTCCTTGATACAATTGCTCAATGCAAGAAGTCGCTAGCCAGAGCAGAAGCTTTTAATGGGGAAGCAGCAAAAGAATTTAGTTTTAAGGGAAATTTTAAAGCCAAGTCAAAGCTTTATGCGGAGATGATTTTTTTGTTGAACGAAATTGTATCTAGAATGGAAAATATTGTATTTTTGAGAACCCAATATGGTTCAGAAATTATTGAGGAGCTAAATTTTATTGCGCATCCGTACAGAAGGCAAGTAGCTGCATCGATAAATAATACTATGATTGCCATTAGAGAAGCTCTTCATAATAAAACCCCATTGCCTCAATATTTGCCTAGTGCTAGAAATGCTCAAAAACGGCTAATTACAGTAATACGAGATTACTTGAAAACAAACTTTCTTTTAGAAAGCAGTGAAAGTGATAATAATAACGACACAGATAGTGAAACGGATGTGCTTCAATTCAATGCCGCTCACCCAAGCTTTGGAAAATTGAAACATGACAAATTTATATTAAAAGACAAATTATTAAGTTGGTGTGCTACTACTGCTGCTCTTGAGGAAATAATAGAGTATATCGAAGAATTGGTAGAGCTTAGTCGAATTTTAGTCGGAGTAAGTCAATTCAAATATGGATTTCTAAGCAGATCCATTGGATATGAAGAAAAATTATTGGAAGCGAAACTAAATATAGAACATAAGAAATTGACCAAACTTACCGAAAAGGAGAATATAAGCATCTCTAAGAGTCAAACTTCTATTGAGCAGCAAAGAGAAGAGAAGCAGCTGCATAAACGCACTGGAGATACACCTTCAGCTCAAGATGATAACATTTCTTTGTCGTCTTCCGAATCTGCGGATTTTAATCCTTCATTGGATGATGATGCTGTTGCTGATAGGCAACTTCCTGTGGAATATACACGTCCAGAAGAAGATTTGGAGCCAATTCCAACGTACCAATCAGAGTATGTCCATGGGGATGCTAACGATCTTCTGAGAACAAAAAGCATTGATAGTTTCCGTCAAACATCGAGAAATTTTATCACTAGGATCTACTCAATTAAGCCGTCAACTTCCAAAGAAGATGAGCAGCGAGGTACAGAGTCAGAAGAAAAGGATGATATCGAGGAGCTACCTTTATCTTTGAGAAGAATCATGCTGAAGAAGTATATTAGTAGAAATAAAAAAAGATAATTGGTTCTAAGGCTTTTTTTTTCTATTTTGATCTTTTAAGTTTCGCAGGTCATTATTTCAAAAGCGTCACAATAGAATTTTTTTTACAAATTGATTGAATTATGACCAATCCTGTGCTTTCTTTTTCTGGTGATTAGTTACATTCTGTGTTGAAATGTTTTTTTTTTTCTCACCCCTTTTAGTCATACGATACCAATACATTCACTCAAATACATGCTGGGCATACAGAATATAATAAAAGTATAGGATTAAACTTTCAATTATCTAATATTTATTGCGTTGCGGATCCTCCTCTGTTTCTGCAAACCATATAAGCCCGCTGATCCAATGAGAAATTTGGCTTAGAGTAGCTCGTCCCGACCAGTTGAACGACTTGAATGTTCGACGGCCTCACTTTTATTAGTCTGCATTATGCGCCGCAGAAACGGGGTGTACGTTTCCGACCTTTGCAAAAAAAAAAAAAAAAAGAAAAAAAGAAAAAAATCAAAAAAAAAAAAAAACTAGGGGTCACATTTGGCACTATTTCAAGGCCAATTTTAAAAAAAATAGCTTGATGTGATTCCTAAGTTTGAATAGCAATGTGTAAGCCTATAAATTGGGAGACTTTGAATGAAACCCATAGTTGTGGACATTGACAACTATAGCATTGTTCAGGAAATCCATAATAGCTACCTTTGTATAAGCCAGTGCACGTTGTCAATGTCTTGATTGTCTGTTGAGCTACTAATCTAATTAATCCATTGATCTCCATTATTAACAAATGTGCAAATTCCTCGCAAATGAAACCAATAAAGAGATTATTTGGAATAGATCTGAACATTTTCAGTAACAATTACAATGGTATTGATGCCTTTGGCAGTGCGTCAGCATGCATGAGAAATGTCCGTGTATTAAATCCGAAACATCGAGGAGTAGCCTGGTTCTAACCGGGCAGCTGTCAAAAGGCCCTCACAATACTGATCTTTTTGATAGGAAGACAGAAATTAGTAATATGAAAATTTTCAATGGAAAAATAAAAGCGGGTGTAAATTAAATATCATTTATTTATATTTAAGCTAATTTGCTTACCTTTGAGGATTTCTGCTAAATTCTTTTTTGTCTGTCTATTGATTAATAACATATTCTTTCCGCTGGCAAAATATATACTTTTGAGTTGCATTACTAAACAAAATAATAGTAATTGCCAAATTCAGAACTACAAATAAGAATATTTAAAAAAAATATGAAGCTTTCATTAACACTTTTGCTTTTCGTCAACTTTGTTTCGTTTGCTTATGGTCGGGGGCTACTAACAACTAAGAACAGGGCTCGGCCAGAAAACTTGCTTGTTAATTCTTGCACAAACACTTTGAGTAGCTTCAATTGGGGAGCCAAGTCTGGTAAACGAGGACCAAGCTGTACATATGCGCCATACTTTGGAAGTCTAGCCATATGTATCCATGAACATTCTGATAGTGATTCTGAAATTAGGAAGGCGGTATCTATTCTTGCTTCAAGTTGCTCCAATTTGACCTATGAGAAACTTGAAAAAGCCTACAATAATGCAACTAAATATGCAATTGATGAGGATGATCTTAAAAGTTCCAAAACAAAATTGTACACTCCAATTATTGGTAATAGTAACACCTACAACACCTATCATTATGCAATCAGAAATTTTTACATTAATTATGATAGAAGCGTTGATTATGGGTTAGCTATTCTTGCTTATTGGGCTGGTGTCATGATTCTTGGTGCCGTTGGTGTATTTCTTGAAAGAACTGGGTTGACATTGTTGTGCAAAGATAGAGTGTCTAAGTTTTTCCAAAGTTCAATTTTCATTCCAAGTTTGTTCAATGGAAAGCACACTCAAGTCAGCTACTATTTCACGATTATTTCTTCTTTAATCCCAACACGAGCAGAATCTTTGATTCTCTTTGGATACGTTTTGGTTCATGTTATTGTTTTGTCTATCAACTGGCAATTTGGTGAAGAGGGAGTGTACTTTGCTTCGAGAGGCATGGAGTTGATGCGTTATTTGGCAGATAGAACTGGTATTATTGCCTTTGCACATTTCCCTTTGATTTTCTTATTTGCTGGAAGAAACAATTTTTTGCAGTGGTTAACTGGATTTTCGTTTTCCACATTCATTCAATTTCACAAATGGACCGGAAGAATTATGTTTGTCGACGCTGCTCTTCATTCTATTCTCTATACTGTTATGCATGTTGAGAGTGGCAGATATAAAAATTCTTTGAAGCGTGAATATTTCCAATACGGTATAGTGGCAACGGTTGCCTGTGGGGTATTGATGATCCAATCTTATAACTGGTTCAGAAGACATGGTTATGAGATTTTCTTGTACGTTCACATTGTGATAGCTGCTCTTTTCCTAGCTGGCGTTTACAAGCACTGTGAAGAACTTGGATATATGGAATTTGTTTTCACATCTATGGCAGTTTGGTGCATTGATAGATTGGTCAGAATTATTAGGATGGCAATGTTTGGATTCAGAAAAGCAAATATAAAAGTTGTCTCAGAGGAAACTATGAGAGTCAGTGTAAAACGGCCAAGTGGATCTAGATGGCACGCAAAACCTGGTCAGTTTGTGTATATTTATTTTTTCAAAGGTAGCAAATTTTACCAATCCCACCCATTCACTGTTAATGATTCAACCATCAAGGATGAAGAAATTCATCTACGTCAAGGCAAAAAGCGGTGTTACTAAGCAAATCTACGATATGGTTTCTAAAAAACCTGGAAAAGTGGACAATACCATTACGGTTTCTATCGAAGGTCCTTATGGCCATTCTGCACCAAATTTCCACTATGATAACATTGTTCTTTTTGCTGGTGGTAATGGTATTCCAGGTCCATTTGATCATGCTCTCAAATTGGCAAAAAGGTTTGCTGAGGGGCAAAAGACTATTAAATTGGTCTGGGTAGCGAGAGATTTGGCTTCTATTAACTGGTTTGCTTCAGAGTTATCTCTTTTGAAAGGTAGCGTTGTTGATGTATGCTTGTACTTAACTAGAGAATCACCATCCAGTTTAGCCCTGGGAGCTGCTTTTTGTGATGCTGCGCACTCAGTATCAAACACCAGCGAATCAGGAAGCAATGAAACTGAAAAAGAGAAGTCAACGGATCAAGAAAAGGTTCAAGAATATGCTGCAAATGCTACTATTGTTGCTGTTGATGAAAAGGCGGTGTCTGTGGCCCAACAATTTGAAGGTTTTAATATCAGTTGCGGAAGACCAGATACTGCTGAAATGATCAGGAAGTTGTTCAGCGAACAAAAAGGGTCGATTGCCATAACCGCACGTGGGCCAAATGTGTTATGTGATTTGATAAGAAACTCCATTGCTGAGTACGTCGAGGACCATGATGGCAGAGTAGACTATTTCGAAGAGTTGCAAACTTGGTGATTACAATTGTTTATTTTATTTGTTATTTTTTTATTGCATTTTCCTTTCATTTTTTTTTCTCTTTTTCGTATTCTTCTGTTTTATTTTACTGCTTACAAATTTCATTAGCTATCAACAAAATATATATGACTACCGTCACTCATCTGATTCCAATATAAATTCTCGCATTCGTTTTTACCATCCAGTATTTTTTCTACTTGCAGCCTATATAGACTAGTGCACTCAAGAGTGCGTTTTCTGGGGAAATTGCATTAGCGGATCAGCAATATGTGCTCATAGAAATTTTTGCGTGCCCCCTAGTCCCCGATACCGGAACAGAAAAAAGCCCACGGAACTTGGTTCTTTGGCTTATTATGAGTCAGACATAGATAAGCGACAGCCCCGACATTCGCGCCGAGCAGAAAAAGCAAAACAAAATATAACAAGAAAAAAAAAAGTAAAGCAGAACATAAAAAAAAATAGAAACTAGAAAATACATTCAGAAAGTGAGAGAAAGTTTACTGCTTCTTTTTTTTTTCTACACTCTCTCATCACGTATCCACGCATCCACCCTCATCATGATATTACTGCAGAGCTCAAAGCTTCTTGTAAAAAGCGCTTTGAACCAGTCTGTGAAGGTTCAAGCAGTCAGAAACAGCTCTTCTTCCACTGCCGCATTGGCCTACAAAGCATTGCATCGTCACAGAAAACAACCAAAACTTCCTGTTTTGGACACTCCAAACTGGTCTGCTCAAGGTGCGGTTTCTTCAATTTTGTACGAAACCCCATATCCTTCCAAATCTCCAAAAAATCAACATGTCTTGAACTGTTTGGTGCAAAATGAACCTGGTGTGTTATCTTTGATTTCGGGGATCTTGGCCGCTAGAGGCTTCAACATTGACTCCTTAATCGTATGCAATACCGAAGTTAAGGACTTGTCGAGAATGACAATTATTTTGAAAGGCCAAGATGCGGTAATTGAACAAGCTAGAAGACAAATCGAAGATTTGGTACCCGTATTTGCCGTTTTGGACTACAGTAATGCTGAAATAATTAAGAGAGAATTGTTGTTGGCTAGAGTTAGTTTGTTGGGTCCAGAATATTTCCAAGACTTAATTAAGCAGCACGAAACCGATTTGTCACCAGAATTGGATGCCTCTAGCAAGCAATTAAAATCCAAGTTGAATGAAAGTTTTGATGAAAAGTATCATCCAAAGAATTTGTCTCCATCTGAATTGTTGAGAATCAAAAATCAATACTTGACTGCTTTGCAAAACTTGACTAACCAATTTGGCGGTAAGATTGTCGATATTTCCAACAAGAATTGTATTATTGAATTGACTGGTAAGCCAGAAAGAATTAGTAACTTTTTGAAATTGATCAAGCCATTTGGTATTTTGGAAGTTGCTAGATCTGGTATGATGGCATTGCCAAGAACTCCATTAGATGAGGGTGCTGAAGAAGAAGTCGCTGAAAAGACCAACTCTGTTGACGTTGGTGACTTGCCACCGGGTTGAACATTTAGAATGGTATGATAATCTTTCACAATATGCATAAATTTTTAATTTTCTTTTTGTATCCTTTGTTATTTTTTTCTTTGTTACTTTTTATAAACTTTTTTCTCTCGTTTTTCTTCTCTTATCTCCACTTAGTTTGCAGTCTCGCTATACCTTTATTAATTCATAGCAGGAAAGATAAATTATTTTAAGAATTATATAATTTTAGAATGGCCATTTGTCGAATATGACTGCATAATATATAAGCCGAGAGCCTCTTCGATATTTATGCTTACGTTCTTGTAAGTGGCATATTGCATGCAATCCACAAACACTGAAGTGCATGATATGAAAATAAGCAAATACATTTTGCCATATTGCACAGACAAAGCCCTACTTCGAAGCATTTCTTTTATAAGAGGATGATTTACTGCCAACATCAGTCATGAAGTCCCATAGACTGTTGAATTTGACCATTGTCTCAATCTTTGTGCTACTGGTGATCTCAAGTCCTTTGAACATTTTAGAATTCGTCAACAGTCTGTCATCCGTAAGTAGAAAACATAATACCAGCGCATGATAGCATAGCGAGTATCCTTAATACTGATTTTAAATATTTAAATAAGAGCTCTAATGAAAAGAGTAATGGAAACAAAGTGAATAAAGTCGAAGCCGGAGAAACTAATTATTCAACTGACACAACCGATTCACTGCAAGGATTGGTATCAGGCTATGGTGCCAAAATCAAGAGTGCGTTCGAGAAGAATCGGCCGTTTTTCAAAAAAGCAGTAGACAGACTTCTTAATACAAATCAAAATACGGGCGAACAACAGAATGGTAGTGTTAGTGGAAGTGAAAGCGACGGCATTAAAGATGGTATTGGCAAGAGCTTCTCACAGAGGGCATAAAGTATATCTATCAGTGTCAGAAGTGAGGTTTGGGTTTCAGGGTATTGAGGTATTATAGCCTATTGTCTGGCTCTACATTTTTTTATACCGATTCTGTACTTTTTGTCCGGGCTAATTGTTTTTTGAGTGTAATTGATGAAATGTTTCTGTCAATTTGTTCCACGTAAGCATTGCAAATGGTAAAACCTCTACTCTATATCGGAAGCAGTCTATCCTTGAAGCTTTAGTGGGTGCTTGAGAAAACCACTATAGAAATATTCTTAAGGACTGTTCTTTTGGTTTAGTCAGAATTACGAAATTTCCCGGCCGGAGCCACACTGCCAAACGAGGAAAATGATGCAATTTACGGCAGTCTTTTTAATTCCACTGAGTGAAATATAAAGTCTATGAATTTACCTGATTTGCACATTAGTCCTACTTCATTTTTCTTCCACAATACGTCAAACAAGTCATATAATATTCAGTTACACATCCGGCAGAATGGCGATTTCAGAGACCTTTGAGGTTGGCTTTAGGTCCTATGATATTCACACTTACTATAGAAAAAATGACTCCGAGGAAAAAGAGCGTCTTTTGGCAGTAAGGGCTCAACTTCTTGAAGACTTTGCCGAAGAGATTGAAAAGGGGGACATAAGAGTCCATAAAGTCCATGAGGACGTTATTGGGCCACATCCAATTGCCATGTGGGAGATTGATTTTAAAAAGCCAGAGATTTTTGCTAGAGTGGTCCCTTGGTACCAAAGAAACCATCGTGGGCTTTCTGTGCTTATTCATCCGTTTTCGGATAAAGGCCAAAAAGTGGATCATACCGAACATGCGTTATGGTTGGGCCACAAGCAGAGACTCATCATTGACAAGTTACCAGATTAGTTTAGTATATGGTGTTTTGTTTATAGATTATGGACTCCTAGTATATACGATGTTCTACGATGTTCTACGATGTTTTAATAATAAAGGCGCATGTTTTGTTCCAATTTTACTTTCTCTTTGCTGAATAAAAGTAAAAAAAAGTAGCTTGACCCTCACGGCTGAAGCACATTTTTGTTATGGGTTCACACACATTCGCAAATCGCTTGCCTATCTAGTAGGTGTAAGCAGGATTCCAAACTTTGCCAACAGTTCAGTTTTTTCTACATGGTCAACCAAATATGTCCAAGAATCAGACGGCCCTCATGGGGTACATTCCCCCATTCGCTATCGTTTTGATCTTTGCGGCTAGTCTTGCGAGCCGCTGTCTCCTATTACTGCATCTGGACGCATATTGCTGTGGCTTCCAGGCGGCGAGAAATCACCAACTGAGCTATCCAGTGGTTAACAAAAATTATAACACACTAGCTGCTACAAGAGTAGTACAACAAGAAATGGTTTCGTATATGATTTTGATTATTACCCTATGATTTTTATAGAGAAATTTTTAATAAAAAAATCTGGTTACTTTTCTCTACTTGAGTAGGGTCTGTTGCTGATGCTGATGCTGATGCTGATGTGGCCATTGACCAAGCAAGGGTAACCGCCGTTGGCCGTCCATATTTAAAGCTTCGAACTTAGTTTTAACAAGCTTGAAAGAGTAAAATGAGCGAGGCCCTTTTTATCAATTGACACCGTTATATTCTCGAGACTTTGAGCTTTTTTTACACTGATCATCATTACGATTATTGTCTGATACTTGCTGTCTATTGTTTCGCCGTTTGACCATATCCATTAAACAACGATTTTCCTTGCATTACCCGCGTCGATTATTCCTGGACCTATTCTGCTTTTCTTTCTTTTTTTTTTTTTCCTGTTTTTCTTTTTTTTAGTATTCTCGCTGGCCAGTTGGAAATTGGAACATGGACATAAACAATAAAACTAATAACAACCCCAACTCTCTCCCGCCATACTCTTCAGAAACCCCTCCAACTTCAACGTCAACTTCAACTTCAACTTCAGAGCCATCATTAGAGTCTCGTATGCCTTCGTCCGTTCCTTTAGCTACTTCTCAACTCACCAAAAAAGAGCAAACTTACTTGTTCGCCAACCAGTGCGACTTGGAGATCTACTGCTCTCCTTTTGGGGTCTCTGCACTTTACGTCAACATCAAAAACTCTGGCATAGTGGGAATTGGCAGTACCATGGGTCGCATTACCGGTCAAACCAAAGGTAGAGTTTACTACAATAATGGTGAAGATTTTAAGAAAAAGAAATTTAAGATTCACGGTATTGTCGATGATGACAACATGTTGAGAATAGATTTCTTTAGAATATTCAAAAATGAAGGCAAAGTTGATCCACTCACAAATGAACTCATCAATAAAGAAGGTGCTGGCGCCAGTGCTGGGAACTCGAGCCACTCTTCTCCTGCTGCTACCACTGGCGCTTCTCCTGCTGATTCAAGCAAGCTTAGCAAAGATGATGAAGATGGCGATAATGATGGCGTCGAGGTTCCTGATATAATTTTTAAGGGAGTCTGTCCTAGTTGCAGACCAGAAAAAGTGGATCCTTTCATTGGCGTGTTTAGTTTTGAAACTGAGGACTGATTGGTTTATGTTTCTTTTGCTTTTTTTTTTGTTTTTTTTGTTTTTTTTTTTTTTTGTTTGACTGTACCAACATTTCTTTTGGTTATTGGTAGCTATTGATGTTTGGGTTAGATTTGCTGCTTTTGAGTATGTAAAACTCTTACATCTGAAACTCAAACCTTTACCATTAGGAGCTCTCACTTTTTGTTTGTGAATGTGTTATTTTTCAATTTTTTCTTTGGTTTGTTATTTTCATTTATATTTCTTCCTTCTTTTTTCTTTTTTTTTAAGTTTTTTTGTTTTTTGTCTCTTATATTAACTTTTATTTCATGTTTACGGTGTTTAGTATTTTATTTACAGTATGTGGCTGCTCTTTCGCCCATGGTTATGGTTTCTATTGTATAATTATTTGTTGTTTGTTTTAGCAATACTGAAATGTGTTTATTTTTATGCGTGAGTTTGTTAAAAGGATGTAATGAACCGATTGGCTTTCTGTTGCAAGTGGGTAGCTCCTATTGAAACACTTTTCCTTAGCTACACAAATCAGTGAGGCACCTTTTGGTAGATGAAAATTACTATCTACATAGTATAATTCACAGTATTCAATATAAGCTGATTGCTCTAAATCATTACAGTAATGCCACAAACGCAGATTTTGGCGCGCCAGCCAACATGCACAATATCTAAGCGCTCGAAAATCACATTAATCAATATACACACGCCACGGTCATAATGGTCACCGGTCATGGAAGGCTAACCAACAACTTCTTGACATGCTGCTACTTTTACAACTTCAGTAAACAACACAATCCCTTACGCACCAAAATAAACAATACATCCAGATTTATGCAACATTTGACAAATGCGAGCGCATTATGGCTGGTGCTGATGGTTTTATTCAGACTAACTTGCTGTTTAGTGATATACAAAGAGCTACCATCGAATATAGAACAAACACAAAGAGAATTAAAACCAGAGCCACTAAATTTTGACCTATTTAATAGTAGTATTGAAGCATTGAAAGAAAACCCAATTGATTTTGTCAGTAACGGTAAAGGAAAGTCTTTCTTTAAAGCCTGTGTGAGTATATTTTGCAATACTTTTCTTGCTTGACCATTCCATTTTTGGCAAAAGAAAAAAAAAGGGTGACAATGTACGGTTTTCTAATATATTTTGAATATAGGGGGCAGAGTTTATTCTTTGTTATGACTCCTCAATAGCTATTTTTGAAGATTGTTATCGTAAAAACCGAAAATACCAATATTCAGACTCATACTATCATTGCGATTGCCAGTTAGGAAAAAAATTGGCTTCCAAGTGCGCAGTGCACTGCACTCCAGTAAGTAATTCTGGCCAGACAAATTTATTATTTAGGATAGTTACTAATTTTCACAAGAAATACGAAAGGAGATTTACTTTTCTGAAGAATGAAATGTGTAATGGTGATTTTGACTAGCAGCAATCCATCGCATTAACGGATCTAATCAATCCTTTCAGATTCTGTGCAGTATTTAATAAACGGTTAAAACTAGTCATAGCAACATTACATAGCATTACAACCAAAATAGTTCACTCAATACAATATAAGCGTCAGTAACACAAGAACAAGAAGTGGTCGTGATAAAACAATACCAACGAGAACGTACCAGAAGGCTATACAAAAATATTAGATAGTTACCGTAAAGCCTCGAGGCCCTACCGAGGAGTATGATACAGATATCTTGCATCATGTAAACTCATTTACTCTATAGTATCTATTGGTTGATTATATTTTTGCTGCAAATTTGTAAACTAATGGTTGACAGGTCTGCTGATAAAAAAGTATAGGTATGTACGACCCATTTTTATGGTATATATAATGTAATGATATATACATAAACTAGCATCATAGAACATGATAACGTGACCGAGTATTTTAGCCAATGAAAAGACGGTGGAAAAAAATCATTCGTGATCGTATGAGAAAAATACTTCTAATAAAAAAACTTGTTATATACGCTATCATTGCTTTAAAGTTTCCCTTGAGCTGCTTCTAAAGACACAAGTCAATATAACAACATACAACAACATATCAAGCACGATGTTTTCCAAATCTATTGCAAGAAAAGCTGCTGCTCAAACTACCAGAAGAACTTTTGTTCGTTCTAACCACCACTTACCACCATACGCCAACGAACCAGCATTCCCAGTCGCTAATGCTGAAGCTGGTAGAGAATTTGCCAAACAATTGGATGTTATTGAAAAGCACGCTGCTGGTACTAGTGGCTTATGGAAAAAAATTTCTTTCTTTGTAGCCTTGCCAGCCATTGGCTTGACTGCTGTCAACACTTACTTCGTTGAAAAAGAACACGCTCATCACAGAGAAGAAAAGGCCAAGATACCAGATGAAGAATGGCCATTAGATTACGAATACCAAAACGTCAGAAATAAGGACTTCTTCTGGGGTGATGGTGACAAAACCGCTTTCTGGAACCCAAAGATCAACCGTCATGTTGTTAGAGAATAAATGTAAAAATATTTGCCTTTACCTTTGCCTTTATTTTCAAAAGAATAACTTCATGAATTTATCTTGCTTCCCAACCCCATATTCAATATCTCTTTTCTTTATTCTCTTTATTTTACTTTTATGTCATTGTCAATTCATCATAAACTTAGGTTGCAAGTGATAGTCATTCAGCAACATCTAATAACAATAGCAAAAATATAATATAAAAGAACTGTTATCATTTACGAATCAAAGAGTTTGAAAAACTAAAAGAGTCATTATGCGTAGCCAGCTAATCATCATTGATGATGGGGACTGATCCACCATGGCTGGTTTGTAGTTTTGCTTTATGCTGTTTTTTTTTTTTTTGTTTTTGTTTTCCCTATACCCTTTCTTTTAATTTCTACTACTTGCCACTATTTAATCCAGGTGCATTCTGGATGATATGAAACTGGCCTGGTCTTGTTTCGTGTTTGTGTACTTTTGCATGTTAACTGGGTATTGCCATTGACTTGTTCGTGGTGTATGTAGTAACAAGTTGTACAACCCTACTAACTAGCATCTATGCTAAACCGGTAAATGCTTAAGAAAGTTAGCTGTTTGGAATTACCATCAAAATTAGCATTCGTATCTTTATATTTTTTTTGCTGTCGATCTTTTCCCAAGCAATTGCATATCTAACCTGACGCTAAGAAGGACGCAAGATTTGACAGCAGCTCATTGTGATTGAACACATAATGCTAATATTGAAAGTCTTGCTACTTTGATACCCAATACTATTTATTTAATTACAGATTAACGTAATGGCGGTATTTTGAATAGGTATCTGCAATTTTTATACTTTTGTTTACGATATATATATAGTGCAAGGTTTGCATCTCAGCGAAAAAAAAAAAAAAAAGCTTGAAAACAAAGGGCAAGACTAATAATAGGTGCTTGTCAAAAGTAAGAAATGCCAACCTGGGGTGGAGCTTACCAATGAGATATGAAAGCTGAAATGCTAAGTTGAAGAGAAAAAGTAAACATGATTTGTAGCAAGTAATACACTGGACAGAAAGGAATGCAATTAAAAGCTGCTGACAAAAATGGGGTGTAGCTGAAAGCCAAGTAAACATAATAGAGCAAAAGCCTAAAACTCCTTACTCGTACACGAAAATGGGTGCTTCATGTACTTGGTGTGGCATGCTGAAAGAACAAAAAATAAAAAAAAAAAAAAAAAAAAAAATTAAAATAAAAATTTGGCAGACGTTGAACAAAAAAACAGAAACTAGACC
>JXWR01001994.1_pt1 | contig 22532 bp, 6 predicted proteins | sample 315541 | NCBI WGS metagenome assembly JXWR01 (sample SAMN03273951, study PRJNA271842) | soil metagenome | isolation source: rice field ambient CO2 | place: India: CRRI Experimental farm Cuttack,Odisha-753006 | collected 2013-12-17
TTATAAAGTAAAGTTTTTATGACAAGAGAACTGGTTGCTAGCTAGATGAGTGTTTCGTTCTCAAAGCTCACTAAAAAGTATAGCAGTGGTTGAAATGGGAAAAAAAAAAATCAAAACGTCACTTTAAAAGTTTAAAAAGAAAAGCTGGCAGATATGCGCGATGATAACATGTCCACGAGCTTGGGCCTTTCTCTTATTCATCTCTATTAAGTAAATTTGAAAGATCACCTTGTGAACTAACTACAGTTGAACAACCAACGCCCCACCTTCATCGAATTAATGCTGCAGTTTATTCAGAATACAGCTTGCATTTGACGTAGCAATGCTACAGCGTACCTATATGTAACATATAGACATATATGATATAGCTCAAGAGCAATGAGATTACACGTTGACCACACGCCATATAGTTCGAGCTGGCTAATCTTATAGCACCATTATAGTGGAGAAACAACACAACAGGGGAATAAAATACAGAGTTGAAGGGTAGGAATGAAACGCCACGTTAATATTTAGCCTGTTTACAGCCGCAACCCAAAGCCCTGCATTCCGCGCATTCTGCGATTACTAGTGTTACTAGCAGCGACGAAGAGAAACATGTACGCAGACATTCCTTAAAACAGAACAGAAGATCCGAAACGTTGCATTTCAAGATGTGGCAATTTATAAAAGTCATGTTCTTATTTCGTCTTTGTGTGACTAATTGTACTGTTTGTGTTCTGGTGTTACAGTCTTCTGTTTGCAATTGGTTTGTTTTGCTTTTGTGGTTTTATGTGCTAAACCGAATTCAAGTGCTAATCCCATATTTGAGCACAGCTGAAAGTTTTGATACCGGATAATGTATATTGTAGAAAGGTTACAATTATGAAACAATATACCATTGATGCACTTGTTCTAGGCTTTTATTCGCTAGCATTTTATCTGCGTTTTGACTTCATTATTCACTTGTTTATCGAGTTACTCATTAACATCAGTTGCCCAGCAAAGTGGTGTTTGTAATTGCAATGCTGTTTAACTCAGTGTTTATCACTACTAAGTCACTTGCATAGCCACGCGTGGGTACAGAACATAGAATATATTTTCACACCCCTTGTTACTGTATTGGGAAAGCTGCGCTTCTGTTGGGTCAGACACCCCTTGTTTTGTGGAGTAGTCAGGATGCTGAAAATGGTTAATGTTTATAAAGTGACCGGTAGCAAAAATTTTTGCTATTCAGTTCAGTGGATTCATTTAATTCATATCGATAGTTAGTGCCTCTCAATAATTGAAAAGCATATGTCCTCACTCCGCTCAATCTTTAGTTTTTGCTATTAATGTAAATAAAGTTATCTTACTTCTCTTTTTGTGATTTGCAACGAATTGCTGAATTTTTACATAACGTGAGCAGTAAATATTTCCTCGATAAACGTCAGCACAGCAAACAATACAAAGGTCTGGAGGATTGTCTCTTCGTGGCACAAGACTAGGGTCGAAATAATCTATACTGCCAGCTTAAGGCGCTTAAAAGGGACTAGTGTCCACGTTACGCTGTATGAAAAATTATAATTTAAGTCTTAACCACTTCGGCTAAACCATACCATATGTAGTTACCAACTTGCAACAAAAGAAAAACTTGTGCTTATTTATATATTTACGAAATCGACATAAGGATAAATACGCTGCCATGATTAAAACTCCCAAACCATAGTGAAGAAAGGGAGTGCTTTATTGAAATTAATTCAATAAAGATCATTCATCTTTATTTTATACTGGTCTGAGCTATTTAACTGGAAAAACTATATCAATGCATGCTGTTATCCGTAGTGCATATAGTAATGATTATAGTGTCCCATATGGTTTTTTTTTTTATAGAGAATGCAAGCGCATCGATCGATCGTTTTGGACAAACGTCAGCCATAACACTGAGCTCCGAATAACAGATTTGCATGACAACATCAATTTTGAGAACTGGAAAGACACCAGTGCTTTGTTTTTGCTTGATAGAATTATTTCTAATAGCTTTATATTGTCCATACCTTGTTGCTTGCTTGGAAATACAAGGCTGATCCCCTAATATTCAACATTCTACTTTAAATCAACTAATTTTTTGAAAACAAGAAAGTGGTTTTATACGATAAGATAAGATCATGGCTGCTCCAATATATTTTGTATCATTGATAACAAGAGACGTATGTTAATATTTGTGAAATGACTTTAAATGACAATCATCGTTTGCTTGATGTGCGTACTTATTTTGACAAGTAATACTAATTTTTTCACATGCTCTTTTAGAATCGTCCTTTACATATTCAACAATTTTCCCCATACGAGCCACAGGCATCATTGGCAAATGATAAACATCAACAACAGCAGCCCGGTAAAGTACCACAGTCAGAAACTCAGAAAGAAGATAATGCAAAGAAAGAAGAAGCAGAACTAGAGGCAATTGATACGGCAGCAGCAGAAGAAAATGTACCAAGTTTACCATCATTTGTCGATGAACAAAACGTCAATGAACTTTTAAAGTACAATTTTCTCTCAAACATGGCCCTTGATGTCTTTTCGTCTGTTTTTTACGAACCGGGCTCAATTGATCAAAATTGCGCATTGTTATTTGTTCAAGATGGTATAAGCGTATACGGATACGAAACTAATACCGGATTGAAAATTGTTATTGGTACTGCTACTAAGGGGGAAAAATTTGGTAAACAATTGGATGGAATTTTTAAAAATATTCACAAGGCATACTTGAGGTTGATTTGTAATCCTTTTCAACCTCTTGATGAAAATTCATTGATTAGTAGTAAGCGTTTGGAAAAGTCAATAATTGAGGTGGTCGAAGTATGGAACAGTCAGCAGTGAAGTAAAGGTCTACAATTATTTTGTTACTATAAAACATAACTAAATCAATATGACGATAATTTTAATGTACATTTGGTAAGTTATTGTAGTAACTTTTTAAAACCTAAACATCAATAAAAGATAACAACACATAAAGTCTTTGGATCTATGAAATAAAACGCTCGCTATTCTGTTATGACCCCAATGGACTCATTTTGGAAACTTTTGGCTGATGTGGATACCGATCCATTGTCATTGGTTTCATTACTGTTGCTGCTACCACCTATTGGAGTCGGTTGTTGTGTGGCACTTGCACCTGAAGAGGTGGCAGAGCTGCGCCTGGAGATGCCTAAATTGCGCATACTTTTAGGTAACAATTTAGTAGCTTTTGACGGTTTCTCTTGAGTTGGCGTCACATTCTCTTCTTCTTCGAAATGTTCGTTTTCAGAAAAATCGTTAGTACTTAAAGTGTTTGTTGTTTCACTTAATGATGCTGCAGCTGAGCTATGGACAGGTCTTGTCGGAGATGAAGATCCCAAGGTATTGATAGCTTCAGAATTTTGTACTTCTCCTTTAACGTTATTAGATTTTGCAAAAGAAAATATGCTTTTACGTTTTTTGTTTTGTGCTGGTGATTGTACTGATAATGTGTTCTCATTCAATTCTAACCCAGCTGATGTTGGTGGAGGAGCCTGGGGTACAGTTTCAAATGCTGATACAGCGGCTCCTGAATGATGAATACCAGTCTTTTCTTTTTCTTTTTCTTTGTCTTTTTCTTTGTCCTTGGAGCGGAAAAAGAGCATCCGGCTAGGGTTCGATTTGGACCCATTATTATTCAGTTCAGCACCATCCAAAAATGGTGATTCAACAGTTGGTCCACTACTGCTGTTATCATTATTTTCACCATTTCCATGATGTTTGCTCAAAGAGAAATTATTCTTATTGATATGAAACAACGACCAACTATTGCCAGTCTTTTCATTGTCGATGAGATCAGAGTTATGACTTGTAGTTTCGAACAATCTTTCTCCTTCAAAGCTTGTGCCTCTTGCTGTCGGAAGTCCAATAGCACTATTGTAAAAAAGAGAATTAGTTGATTGATTTGATTGACCCCAAAAATTTGTGGTTGGTTGAGCAACATTGTTTTTCACTGCACCAAAATTAACTTGGGCGGTATGAAATGATTGGGGGATCAGAACCCCACTATTAATACTACCACTTCTTTCACGAACTTTGAGGGATGAAGGCGCACCAAAATCTGCCAAGTTGAATGCCAAATCATCACTGGTTCTACCAGTGTTACTCTGAGAAATAGGGAAATTCAACGAACCAGTTTCATTGGTTGGTGACGTTAAAGAAAGTAACGGTATTCCAGGACTTTCAATATCCGTTGCGGTGATAGAGCTTTTACGATTAAAGAAACGGCTCATTCCTTTATTAGTAAGACCCATATCTTTTGTGTCCAGTAAATTTGCATCCGGTGTATTCATGGTTTTTTTAGAAAAAAACCGACTTGTATTGCTTCCATGAGATTCGACAGTGATACCAGAAAGGTCAGGGTTATCAGAGCCAATACTATCACTATTGTTATGCTGCGGAAGTACACTGTTTGTGACCATTTCTGTTCCGTTCTCAACAAGTGTTGCATAATTGAAACCTGACGCTGACGAAATACTTGGCTGTTTTCTGTTGAATGCAAACAATTTTTTTGGGGAAAAGGTTGATGCGATAGAATGCCCATTTGCATTTCCATTATTTATACTACTGTTACCAGTATTATCGCCGTTAAAGTCCAAAATATGAGATATTTGTCGATCGTCGCTATCACTTAAGATATTAGGGCTTTCACCACTTCCAATAGAGTTCAATCTGCTGGCCAAAGAAAGATCATTACTAAAGTCTTTATTCAACTCATGACGCTGGTCAGCCAACGAGGGTGCGTCACTTGATGAAGATCTTCCCGATGCTGGTTCAAGATGAGATAGCTTTGATCTCAGTAAAACGCTTGAAATACCAACATTAGGCTTTCCATCAAAAGAATTTGAATCTCGCGAGAATTGCGTCGACTGAAGGCCACTAGTTTGAAAATCAAACATATTAGTTAAAGTTGAAGACAGAACGTTCATAGAAGAGGAAGGCAAATCTTTATTTTCCGTAAAATTGTAACGATACTGTCTCATATCTTCAATAAAGTTCTCATTGATGCCATTGTCAAAAAGGTTTTTAGGTAGGTAAGTTTCAGCAGATGGGGAATATATGGACTTTTCATTTTCCTGGAAGTTGTTGATAGTATTGTTATTGTTGGTGCTGTTTGTGTTCAAAATTAGACCGGGAGTTGGCAGTTGTACGCCTACAGCATCATTTGTAGTGCTTGAGGTGTTTCCAATTCCATTCCAAAGATTAAAGGTGTTATTTCGTAGGTTTTGTATGTTACCATTGGCGGCGTTGCTGTTAGTGGTATATGGTAAAATATTACTGTCTGATGGGGTGCCTAATTGTGTAGTTGAGTTGCTGAAAGACAGCTGAATATTACTAGCTGAGGAAAGAAGAGGGGAAATGAGACTATTAGTACCAGTGCTTCTGGTGAAAGGAATGGTAGTATTTTCAATGTTTTGTGAGTTGTAAATAGAGCTGTTGTTAATACTGTTATCTTGAAACGGTTGAGCTTGCCTTTGTTGAACTTTAAGTTGTTGTAATTGTTTCTGAGCTTGCTGCTGCTGCTGCTTTTGTTGCTTTTCTCTTTCGCTAGCCGTCATATTAATGGAAGCAAGCGTTCTACTAACCTTCTTCTCTGTGAGTTCTTCGAGGCGCTTTTTTATGGCATGGAAATTGCTATAGGCAATAGTACAGTTATTTACTTCTCTTGATTGATCTGCTTTCCAAACGGCTTCAGATTTGCCATCAATGTCAATTTCATTCTTTATGGTACCAAATATAGTAGGATTTAGACTTGAAAGTTTCTGCAAAGCAGTATTACCTTCAGAGTTCAAGAGACCATCTTCTTTTGTTGAACTGTCTAATATCTTGAGTATTTGAGTAAACTCCTCTCTTTGTTTATCCTTCAAGCGGCGTTCCATATTGAGCTTTTTAACATTTTCATCAAGTTTAACGTATTGTGATTGCGCAGCCAGTACTTCTTTTTGAAGAGTTTCAATCTCACTTTCCACTTCAGCTTTTATTTTTGGCCCTTCTTGTTGAATTTGCTTCAATTGTATTTGAAAATTGTTTATATCTTTCTCCCATATTTCCATTTCCAAAGTTTTTGAGTTAATTTCAGCGTTAATTTTCGCCATTTCCAAATCCATATTTTTCAAATCTTTTTTGGAATACCGGGTATTGTCCTCTAAGACTTTCCCTTCCGATCGGATAGATTGACGAGTTCTATCACCACTTTTCTTAATATCTCTTTGTCTGTCTCTATCGATCCTTAACGAATCACTTTTTTCAAGAAACTCTTGCTCAAGTTTTGTTTGTAAGTCAGTGACACTTTTAAGTTCATCTTGACCAACTTCTAAAACCTGCTTCAAGTTATCAATTTCCTTAATTCTAAGCTGAAGAATATTTTCAATGTGCGAATCATTATTGTCGGTTCCAGTAGCGTAACCATTCACTACTTCGTTGATGACATTATTGGTACCCATTCTTAAAGTGTTTGACCTGGAACGCAAGGCACTTGCGCCACCTCCCCCTGTGTTTCTGTGTTTGATGTTGTCTAAATTCAGCTGGGTATTGCTACTGGTAGTTAGGAATGTAACGATGTTCTGGGGATTTTCGTGTTGAACAGTTGCATATGGAACATCCCGCTTGTAAGTTTTGACATAAACGGTAGAGCTTTTTGATTTGAAATTTGAGCCATAAACGGCAAGCACGTCAATCTGGTAGTATGAATCAGACTTGAGGTTTGATAGCACACAGCTTATTTGATTATAGTCTGCCACTCCAACTGCGATCTTGTTAGTAAAACAACGATTGAATTGAGTGTTAAAAGAGCGGTAACGAAAATGTAAATATAGGGAACTTGCCAATACATACTTTCTACCCCATTGAGGTATATTTTGTATTGGTTTCCTGCACCCTTTTCTAAGGTAGGTTCCCAGTGGAAACAAACATGATCAGAGGCTATTTTGTTGATTGAAACGATCGGCACTTTGGGAATCTTGATGTTCAAGATTTGGATCAATGAGTTTATGGGTATTTTATATATAGATAGTAGCCTGTGTGCCAACCATATCACGGCGACTAGTAAGAATAATGCATATCCTATCATTAGAGCCGTTTATAGATGCACAGAGTGAGGCGGAACTTCAGTATAGAATATATGTTTTGTGGCTTTGTGTTTAAATACCTACATGGCTTTCGAGACAGACTATTAGAGAAAAGAGTAAAAAACGTCTTTTTTGGTTTTTCTGCTGCTGGAAATCATGGATGCAAGTCACGTGCATCAGGAGAAAAGCAAATAATCTGTTGCTAGAGAATATCTCCAAACTCATTTGGTTGCAGGAAATAAAGAGCTGCTTGCAAGCGCCATAGATGGAGAAGTTCTGTTTGGTGCATCGTCTATCTTAAAACCTATATCATCAAAGCAAAGTATCAATATGGTATCCGAAGAAACTCTTGCTGCTTCAGTACAGAGGCCCTGTGGCTTTAAAAACCCGAACTGGAAAGCGCCAAACAGAAGACACAAGCCATACAAGCAGCTAGTGTCCGACGAGCAAAAGAGACTCAACAATGCCGAAAAGCCATTGCCTGTGGATGCTGTGACATACTTTTCAGTAGAGGCATATCCGTCGCTAAAACCAAAGAAACACTATTGTGACATAACGGGGCTCCAGGGCCGGTACAAGGTGCCTAGCAATGGACTTCGGTTTCACAACAGCGAGGTCTACGACATCATCAAGCACATGGCCCAGGGTGTGGACCAGCAGTATTTGGAGTTGAGAAACGCCAATGTGGTGTTGAAGTAGAGTGTTAGCGTTGGTATGCTGCATGTGTATATCGTGTGTGTATATTGTGTGTATTTACATTACTTTTGTCTTTTTATTTTGCTATCTGATTTGTTTGACAATATCCAATAGAAGGTCTGGTGTACTTTTTCGCTGACGGCTGACGTTTGATGATTGGAGATTGGAGATTAGCGAGTGTAGGCGGAGCATTAACAATAGTTGAAAGGCGTGTGGCGCGCTTCTCTGCTGCTACGCGCACCGCAGCCAAGAGCGGCGTTCGTTTCAATCAGCAATTGAAAATAGACAAGAAAAAAAAATAAAAAATAAAATAACTAACAAAAATAAAAATAAAAATAAAGTAAGGCTATTGCACCTTCTAGATAGATATTGCTTCGCCAGATATCTTCTTTACCAAACTCTCCACACACCACACTTCAACCGCCAGCATCGCTCGTTTAGTCCCACTTGGCCACATGGTGTCTCTTTTCCGCATCTTAGTCTCTCTCGCTAGCTGATTGTCCCATACCCTGTACACAATAGTTATCTTCATTCCGAGAAACATACTGGTAGACAGCAATTGCAATTGCGCTCAGCGCTTACCGACAACTCACAGCAACCTTATCATACAGTTGCAACACAACTCAGCACCACACAACAAAAACCAATAACGTTCGAGGAGCGAGATAGTGCAGCGGCATTTATAACAACTATCCTTAGTCCAGTATCATCTTCATTGCTTTTGAGAAACTTCATAGTAATCAAGCAAACCACAAAAGATCACTATCCCTCCTCATGTCGTTGCCACTGCTGAAGTTAAACATACCTAAGCCAATATTATTCCCGAATGAGCTTATATTGAAACTCACTCCAATACGAAAATGTTTTCTTTTACCCAATTTTTCTAGCGAACTGTTGCCTATCCAGCAGGAAAACATCTTTTCTTTTTACAGTAATGAACCGTTTGATAAGCAGCAACCAATAGTACCAAAGTTTTTCTCTCATCAGTATTGTCTCGTGTATGTGACAACGCTTCGGTTGATATTCATTCCTTTTGCAAAAGACATCAATAATTTCAAACTATCTTACGCTTTTGCGTTGCCAATTAAACAGATAGAAAAATGCCATGTTGAAAAAAATTTAGACAAAGACAATTTTACCATCTTCATCAACTTTCATATAATTGGTAATGACTTCAGTCTTGAAACCTCAGCGTTGCATATACAATCAAAATCTAGAAGAAGAATCATAGACATTGCTTCGTTGATTAGCGCAATTAGGTATGCATACTCTGTTGGCAAAAATTTGGGAGAGGTATCTCACATCAATCTGGACTATGACTACGAGATAATCAGAGATCTTGACACTGGATATGAATTATTTTATCACCAGCTAGACCCTAAGCTCCAAAATGCTTGTGGAATAAACAATTTCGTTAATGCCGACGATGCGGTATATGAATATTTGCCAAGTTACGAAGATTCTGAAAAGGCAGTGGGGAGTTTTTTTAAAAATTTGGGCTTGTTGAACCAAATAGTTATTCGAGATAGTAACTATTTGGAAAATTTGCAAAGCCTTTCCAGCATGAATACAGGAAATGGGTTTGATTACTATTATGATAATGATCTCAATAGCGAATTCAGACCATTTCTATTCATTAACAGAGACGACTCAAATGAAGAGTACGGAAATTACTATTATAAATTTCTTGCAGAAAATGCATTACGATACTCAGAAAGAAATGTGGATGATATAGTTCAGGTCATTTATGACAACTTACATCAAAGTTTTTCCGCAGAATATAGTGGCATTGATAGGGAATATTCTGATCCAAATTTAAGTCTTATATCTTCAGATATTAACAATAATACCGTTCCTTATAGTGAAACACGAATGGAAAATAGTACAACTAGAAATGGCGAAGCCTCGTCAAACCATACCATTCTTGCTAGCGCTCATGTCAGTGCCTACGTTCCGGAAAATAATCGAAACTTTGCATTTAACAATAACAGCAATGTTCTTGAGGAAGTTGAATTGCTAAGTTATACAAACAACACAAATTTCAATCCTAATCGGACACATATACCCACAGTCTCCTCATTGGGCAATATTCAAGATCTAATTGCAGTCGATGGCGACACTGATAATAATATTGGAATTAACAATGACACAGTAACTCAATTTAACAGATCTTCTGGTACTTTAGTAATAGGGGAGCAAAGTTCTGCTGCCACCGCATTCAAAAATACAAATACTTTAGACGGTAATAGTCAGTCTGTCTCTGAAATTAGTGATCAATATGAAGAGCAGCGATTACTGGAGCAATTAGATGATAATGAGTCCTTAGACTTTTTAACTACCGAAGGTTACTCAAGAATTGCCGAGTTTGTTGAAAATTCGATATCTACTGATGAAATCTGTGTCAATGACAATTATGCAGTCGCCCAAAGTCCTACTGGCAAAGAAACCGAAACATCGAAAAAACATCCAAATCAATATTTTTCTGAAGACACAGAGGAAAACGATACCACTACTGCTGTTAACAAAGCGAAAGAAAAAGTCGAAGATGATAATGATCATCAACTCATTAGCAAAATAATCAACTTTGGCGATGATGACGAGAACTATAACTGTGATTTTAGTATCAATGTCCCTGAATCACAAGAACTCAGTAGCATGAGCCACAGCAATGCGCAGTCTTTTGACGACAAGTTATTGTCAAGTACAACTACTCCTCCATCAAATATCTCTTCAAATCTATCAACTTCATCACACAAACCTGTTGTCGAAACAAACTTACCAGAAACTACTAACCAGAACCTTGAAACTAAAGTACAGCCATTAAAAATGTTTACAAACACAAAACCTGGAAAGGCTACCAGTACCAATCCTCTCCGTGTCATGGTTCCTAATAGTGATTTTGTTTTGAACAACAATAAATTTTTGGAAAATGCTACTGACCAGTCAACCTCTAATTATCTTTCCCATGAAAACCCAAACTCTAATCATAGTACACCTTTAGTAGGCTCCAGTTCAACATTCTCCCCAAAGTTCTATTACCCAAATACCCCTATCAGCTTCAAAAGCTTCAACATCTTCTCAGCAGGAAGCAAACATAATGCTGATCAAAATGACTTAAGAAAAGCAAGCAAATTTGAGGCTAATAATGGAAAAGAGCATAAAGACACTCAAGTAGGGGCTACTGATTTGAAGAATGGTCAACAAACTTCCAAATTAGCCAACAATTTTAGCAAGAATTTAAAGCTTAAACATAAGAAATCCGCTCCTCAACTTCGTTCAACTACAAAGACGTCAGAAATTAATAAACATACCCGCTCTCCAAGTATGAATTTGAAATTGCTTTTTGATTCATTTACATCTAATGCTAATAATCATAACGATAATAACGAGGAAGCCAATGCGGAGAATGCAATGAATAATGATTTAAAAACAGAATCTGATTTTGATACTGAAGAGTCTGAATCAAAACTTCAAATTCAGACAGACACGTACATTTTGCCATCGCCTGATTTTGATCGTATATGGACTGAGACTGCTCCTCAACCGAGAGATAATAGTGAAGGGAACAGGACTAACTTTTTGTCAAATTGTAAAAAGCGTTTATCAACTGACCTTTCCCACTTCTATATTGGTAGAGATCTAAATGTGCAGCAAAAGCAGCATTCGCAAGAAGAATTCGAAATAAAGCAAATTTCCCCTGGTCAACATGAATATGGCTCTTCATCAATGAGCTCCTCGTCGATTGACGTTTGCCCTTTCTATTGTGATCCTGAAAATCCATACTCAGATATCATCAATAACAGACTAAAGTACAACAATAACAATAAACAAAAGCAAAAGGTTCAAAAAAGCCATTTGAACTTTGGAAATAGAAAAAGAGCTAGCCCATATGAAGGAAATCATCAAAAACGCAAAGGAAGTGGTCATCATTACTATCAAAACCAAGGTTTTTGGGTAAAAGATGGATTTGAAGATAATGTTGATGATGCAAGTGCAAACGCAAAACAGATTCCAAGGAGTAGACAGGCAAGCTTTGATGTTGAAAATGTTAGTGTGAACATTGAGAACAGAAACTTAGCTAGAGATAATAATGGTTCACAAGCCACTAGGCAAGGTGTTAATAGCAGCGGAAAGACAAAAGCTCACGTTTTGAAAACCAGCATTTCAAGCATGAGCATCAAAAAGTTTTTTTGATTAGTGCAATTTTGAAATGAGAGATTTTACCAATAGATTTACTTTTTCACCAGTTTGTGATTGGACACTGTTTACGATTCTCTTAACCATATTTCCAAACCTCGCACTGCTGTAGTTGTTCTCTTTGTTGACTTGTTTTGTACTTCTTTTGCATTGTTGACTGTTTTAGTTTCTCTATTTTTTACATTTTTTGTTTACGTTTTTTATCCTTAATTTTATTTTATTTTTTATTTATTTATTTTTTTTTTTTTTGCTGAATTGTTTTACTTTTATTTTAGCTTTTTTTGAGTTACTTTGTTTGTTTTCTATTTTGCTCATGTTTCCTGCATCATTTATAACCAAACTTCTCAGTTTTTTGTTCTACTTTTATTTTTGTGTCCGTTATCATTCGTTCTGTTAATGTGTTTCCAAACTGTCGTGCGGGTGGTAAAAAATTGTTTCCTAAAACAGTTATGGTTTTTCTTTTGTTTTTTTTTTTTGATTTTATTTTTTTTCTTTTTATCTGGTTTCTCTTGAGTGCTTACTCATTTTAATTTTCTCAGTTTCTATTTTCTGCTTTTTTGCTTTTTTTAATTTTAGCCACTATGCAATCCAATCATTGGTATTGTTAGTAATTAATGCATACCTGTCTTACTCTTACAATTTCCACTGGTCCAAGAATAAGGTAACTAAAAGCTGATTTTGGCTCTCAACCAGTATTAGCGGACCTTTACAGTAAATTGCAACTGAGATTATGCAACTATTCTATTGACGATCATACACTTGTTGGACATACCAAAATAAAGTAGTGCAATTGAAACTAAAGAAAGATGAAGGGGGTATCTATAATTATCTATGGGAATGATTGTATCTGTCTAATTAATAATAATAACAATAACAATAATAATAATAATAATAATAATAATAGCTAACACAGCTAGACTGTTTATAATCTATTCAACGTATTGTACAAATTTAATTTTCAATCCATCATCCAAAATTTCTACTGACCTTTGCAATTGTTTCCTAGAAAGAAACGGCACCACTTTCACCACCAAAAACCAATAAAGAGAAGCTATAAATAGCGCCCCAATGCTACCAAATGTAAAAGCGGCATTTTTGAACCTTTTCTTATTGTTGCCAAAAAACACATCGATAATTGGAGCCATCACAATCATCAACGATCCACTTAAACAAATGATCACTAGTGCAGTTGAAGCTCGAAGAGGAGCTATAATATATTTGAATCGATGACGGAGCTTAAAAATACCAAAGCACAAAATAGCATGAAACAACTGGTTTGGATAAATTGTCATTGAGACAATAAAGCTATACATGTCCTTAGATATCGGAGCGAGTAAAATCAAACATGAGATCAAGCAATGAAGAAATAACGCCGCCGTAGGAGTTTGCGAAGAAGTATAATTCTTCGCAATAGTTTTATGAAAAGGAATAAACCCTTCACGGGAAATTTCCTGATATAGTCTTGAGTCAGAAAATATGACAATCAAAACATTAGAAGCAGCAGAAAGGGAAATTACAAAAGATAAAATACGACGACCCAAGATGTCTCCAAAAACTTTTTGGAATAATAGTACTCCGACAAGTTTCCCATTTGCTGCAATCTTGTCGTGGGGAATTACTGCAAAATATGTTAATATTATTGCTCCATAAAGAACAAAAATAGAAAGAAATGATAAAAGAGCAGCCTTTTTCAAAGTTTTGATAGGATCTTTGATTTCATTTTGTACGGTGTGAGCAGTAGTCCATCCTCCGAATGAGTAAATTGACTTAAGAATTGCTGATGCTAGTATTGACAATGGAACAGAGATAATGTTTTTCGGTAAGCTCTTCAAATCATTTGACAACGAATAGTTCAGCAAACCTTCCTTGTTTACTCTGGTAATGGATGATGGTACTATTAGAATCCAAATACTAGTTATTAAAAGTATGCCTAAAACCATAAGCTTCATTGTTCCAATAATATTTTGACAAATGATGCCAAATTTTTTCGAACAACCATGAGCTAGAAACCCAAATATGATAAGCATGATCGCAATTTTTTTAGACTCTGCCTCATCATCAATGTATCCCAATGAGTATCTGATATATTGGCCAAAGATTACCGCATTAGTTGAACAGTAAGTGAAGAAGATTGTGAAGAATCCAAATACTACTGTCCAATAATACGAAGGTTTAGGAAAGATAAATTCTAAGAACACCTTTGTAGCTCCACTTACTGGTAAATAAGAGCCAAGTTCTAAGTAAACTGCTAAACCACTATATCCTACCAAAGCTCCAGCGCCCCATATTAGTCCAAACAATAGCGGAGAAGAATTTGACTCGTTGAAAATGACCCCAGGAGTTGCAAAGATACCTGACCCAACCATTCTAGCCACAAAAAGGATAACCGTTGAGTATATTCCTAACAATCGTCTACTTTGTTGCGGCTCATGGGGAATCAATGTGCACTTTCCTGTTTTCATTACTAACAATGTATCGATATTGACCTCCAGCTCATAAGCATCGTTGATTCCAGAAGCCAAAGAACCACTGAATACTGACGCAGCTCTAGGCGATGATGATAATTCGTTGTCATTATCGGAATAACGGCGATTATAACCAATGTTGTAAATATTGTTCAATTCTGCAGAAGTGTTCCCTGAGGATAATAGCGGAGTTGATTCGTTGGGATGACCAAAGCTGGGCTTTCTAGTGTGGGGCATTCTGAAAGTTAGAGCAAGATATTTGTAAGATTAACAAAAAAAAAAAAAAAAACAATCGCAATATGAAACAAATGAGTGATTTTATAGAAGAGTGACGGATAGTTTTTGTGAAGTTCTCCTGTACAGATCATTTTCCCGATGCCAATGTAAAGATTAGCTGTACCTCATTAGATAAGCTAATGATTGTATTTTTTTTTGATCACCACTAGCATGACTGTAAATTGGCTTGTGATGAGATACTTGCGTTATTTCCATTCTCGGAAATGTACCGGTTCCGCGGGTACGTTGTAAGATCCAATTGACTGGGTCTGAGAATATGAGATGCAAATGAAAAAGCGGAGTACGTATAGAATCATGAATTTCTTTTGGAAAAAAAAAAAAAAAAAGAGTTGAATATTTACGCGCACGCGTATTTCAATATCGTCAAATATCTGGTCTGTAATTCGGCTTCAAAATTGGATTCGTGACACATTGGCGTAGTTACTGTTTTTGGAATCGTTATTGGTTTTGTTTGTTTTTGTCTTGAATAACATTACTGTGTTTGTATTGCATTGTCGCGGGCTGCGTAATTGCGGGACAGCTAATAGCCAGTTATAAAGTGCGATCAACCGCAGCGCACCTGGCGTCAAGCGGGCTGCTTTTTTTAAGGGCTCCCGGTTGCCCTGGTAATGGCAATTAGTTTGTCTTGCGTACTGTTAACCCCGTTTCAGATTCTCAGAGCATTAATGGATCATTACTGGTGGGTGACAGTTTGTAAACGAGAAGGAATCAGAACAATATTGATGACAAGAAAGAGAAAATAACTTTATTGAAGATTGCTCAGGCTTGTTTTGTTTATGTTATGAAGCCAATGCTGCGCGGCTGTTGAAAAAGGAAATTCAATTTTTGCATTGAAACCTTGTGGTTTGTATGGGCACTTGTATTTGCGCTACAGAAATTCGAGTCGACTAAAAGCGCAATTAACCTAATCAGGTAATCCTGATGCTACAATAACACACACTCACAAGCATTGAGGGACATATATATATAAATATATATTATTTATGTAATCACAGATCACAGTAGAGCAATATGGAAATTTAGCCTCTTTATTTCAGTGTTGTTTTCAAGCTTGAGTACTGAATTGTGCACTATAACAGGGGTGTGTGGACCGTATGGCATAGCAATCGGCGCTTACTGTGGCTCGCTATGTCACATTCACCGCCTACAATATGAAGATACAGTAGCCGCTGCACTGCACCCGTTTCCCGTCGTCCTAGGAAACAGCAGCCTCATTGGTTGTCAGGACATACCGACAGCGGGACAGTTTTGATAGAGCGGGAGCTGCAACGTTACTATATCTCCTTGTTTATCGAGGTTTAAGGCGAACGAGCTTTTGTTAAAATGATGTGTTAGCTATTACGGCTATTATTGTACAAATGCTATTTGAATGTTTTGAAGTAATTGGAGTGAAAAATTACCTACGGAAGACCTTTGCTGGCGTTAAAGGTTGTATGAGAGTCCAGCGCCTTCTACTGCTTATTCGAAAGTCAGGTAAAGTTTTTGATTCAAAATTGTAAAGCCCCAACTAGTCCTGGGACAGCGTGAGCATGTAGTCTCCAGGACGATTGCTGTCTTGCGATGTCCTGCTTCTGTGGGTGCACGGACAAACAGCCTACTACCCAGCTGCTTTGTGCCGTTACTTGGACTACTCCTGCAGTGTCCTTGACAACTTCGGTTTGTTTACAAATAACGCGTCCCCGTCAAGACGCGTCGCTGTCAGACTTTTACACGCGTGTTTTTCAACATTACTTTGATGATAATCTTTTGAAATAAATTGGAACATGTTCCCTGTTTTTTTACCTGTTTAATTTTTGAATAATATATTAGAATAACTCATATTTGCATATCATTTGTGACTGATCTTTATCAAAGTATGCGCGTCTGACGGCATAGAAAATTAATAAATAAAAGAACAAACTACCGATCGGTAGCACAGACCTAAGACATTGTAAATAACCGCGCCAAAGCTTAAAGTATTGTTACTGCAGCGGCCCAAAATCTTCACGCATAAACGTGCTCACACTTCCACTGGTTTTTGTCTGCCTAAAGTCTCTGAGTTTTGTAATCCGTTCTTATCAATTTTTTTTTCTTCTTGCAATTCAAGTCTACAATTGTTTTCTAAATAGATAGTTTTGTTGTATGTCTGTTCAGTGGTAAAGATAGCGCTGTTCTTTAGAATATTTTTTTTAAACTTTTTCAGAAGATCTTTTGCCAACTTGCAGCCCCTACAAAAGATCCCTTCCTGGAATTTCGCAAGCGTCTCACTCGTGTGAAAAATCATACCTGCACCGCACCACACAAAAAAAAAGTTTATACTTACAAAAAAGTTTTCTTTTCTCCAACTTTCATTCTTGTTACTGACCATGGGGACAAAGAGATAAAGAGAGTTGCTTTCTAATTGCTTGTTAAAATAAATACAATCTTTTCAGTTCCTGGGTCGTTCTGTCATTTCACCTTTCTACTGTTTTTCCCCATTTTCTGTCGGCGCTTAATCAGTAATTTCAAAGGCAGCGCCAACAGGTTGTCTTTTATTTTCTTATTCGTTTCTTACATTCAAGTCTCTTATAGAGAAGCTATAGAGTTTATAAGTTTTTTCATTCTACTAAATGGACCATAGAGCTCTTCAAGAAGTTGATTTAAAGTATGTGTATCTCTTAATCTCGGTTTTTGACAGTCAAGTTTTCTGTTTATCACGTCCTAGCACCGGTTACTAACAAAGCGCTCATATAGTACTGAAATGTCTTCTGTATCACAAGAGTTATCTCCATCAACTTCTTTCAAGATTAAGCCACAATATATAAAGGCAAATGATGTTTTGACTTCCCAAGAGTCCCCTATCAGGAAACGCCGTCGTGGACGCCAATCAGTTAACTCAAATCCAGCAAGAAGTCCAGCATCCTTGAGTTCTGCCGCCGTCTTAAAAGCTGGAACCCCTAACTATTGTTCTCCAGTAATGAAAGTTTCTCCATCATCTAGCGCTAAAGCTAAAAAAATATTCAATAATAACATAGCTCCAACACCTAAGACTAGTCTGGCATTCTCTTTCTCCAAAAGACAGTTAACCCCTGTAACTAGAAAATTGTTTGCCGTTAAGGAGGAATCCGAGACTAGGGATCTGTCTCATATTGAAGCTGCATTTGACGGTTTGCTTCCAAAGAAAAGCCATTTTAAAACTCCAAGATCAAGAACGAGAAATAGATTTGAGAATCGTCTTGATGCTAACCATAACTATCACCAATTTGCATTGAATAGCTCCCCAGCGCTTAAAAGACATACCGTATTCAATCCCAAATCAGAAATTCTTCAGCAACAGAAAAATGAACTACACTGTCAAAGAGCTGATAATAATAACAACAGCTTTCTTGTTGATCCAAATACTTTACTCTCATCCCCTATCTTTGCATCAGCTAGAGGAGAAGTTCCTTTGCATCACGATTTTTTCTCTTCTCCAATAGCTAACAATAAACTTGTGGACTCATTTGAAATACAGTCTGCAGCTGAGAAGCCAATGAATAATTCTTTTAATTTTTCATCAATAATTCAATCGTCACCACTTTATCATGGCTATTATTTACATTCCACACCTGGATCCGCATCTACGAATAGAACTGTCAGTGACAGCTCTCACTACTACAATAATAACGGCAATGATTTGGTAAGATTAGCAGTTAGACCTATGGTGATGAAGCCTGAGATACCATCTGAACCAGTTGGCTATTGCAATGATGATAGTGATGAAAGCACTGACTATGAAGACTTCAGAGATTCTAAAAAACAAAGGGTTTCTTCCGATTCCAGACCAAAGCAAGCGAGAAAACCATTGTTGCCTCCTGTTTCGATATCAAATCTTGAATTTTCCTCTAGTGATGAAGATGATGATATGATTTTTAATGCGGTTAATCGCAGAATGACAAAAAGTTCTCCAGCTAGAGGGAATTCGACGAACTCTGGTTGGAGAAAAAACCTTACTAGCCGCCGTCCTATTCACAGTAAAAAAGTTGGTTTAACCATCGACTCAAGTGGACGTGCTGTTCTTGCACTCAGCAACGAGGAGTCTCGAGAATCAAGTTTTGTAACTAAATCTGATGCTTTATCTCCAGCTAGTCAATCTGGAATTGACACAAAAAACATAATATCTCCTGAATTGTCTCAGCACCGCTCTATAGGCAATGTCTTCAGCGAAGAAACACACAACAAACACTATGACCAAATGAGCTTGAAAGCCACAAGAATGCACACAAGCGCTTTAAACTCTTCGCCATTTATTGATAGAGAAGAAGAACAACAGATTAATGAACTTATATTCTCTACTGGGCATCTTGAGCATCTTCCGGAAGAGCCACTACCTGCCTTTCTAGACCAGGAAAATTTTGCTAATCGCTACTTTACGGGCAATCACATTGGTACCGATGAGACTATTGAATCCGATAACGATGACGAAGCATTGCTACAACATATTCTAAGCTCGGAGCAAAATACTTCGATGATGACAATTACAAACAATACGCTTCCAAAAGGTAAAATGTATTCTCATATCAATCAGCATGATGGTAACTATAACGATAGTTTTGATGCTGATACCTCGGAAGAAGCTATCGAGCCATGCGATGCTAGAGTAGCCTTAATGAGAACTTTGAATAAAGCCTACTATTAATCCGGTTTTCTCTACAGAAATCTGATGTTTTTTTATGTGAGTTCTTGAATACGTGTATGATGCTCACCTTTGGGTATTTCTCTGTTTTTTTTTTTGTTTTTTTTTTTTAATTATGATTGGTTTTTGTTTTTAATTTATTTTACGGCTGAGTTTGTTTGATTTTTTATTTGCATGTTCTACTTTTTGAATTTCTCTATTTTTTTTTTTTTTTATTTTTTATTTTTCTTTTTCACGTCCGAGTTTCTTCCATTTCATTAAAATATTTCTATCATGAATACTGGCTTCATTTGAAATTCCTATCCGCTTACTGCCATAAAAGCAATTGAGAAAGCATATTCTATAGCAAATACAAAAAATAAAAGTACCTTATTTTCACATTTCTAACATTTATTAGTTAAAAATTCATTATTCACACATTCCCCTAAACTCAAATCTACTCTCTGCGATTATCTTTGTAAACGCTGATGTTTGCTGCTCGTTTGAAGCTACGATGAATTGATTCATATATACACAAAATTGTTATGTGGGTCAAAAAGACACATCAATGTTTTCTACATGACATGCTATTTGTCACACGCACGGCTTGCATGCTCATGTCAGCATGATGCTGCATAGGGAAGGCGCTTAAGAATCCTGTCCGATGAGGTTTTTTGTTTCCCAAAATAGTGAATTACAAAACAAAATCAAAGTTCAAAATGGAATCATTTACTCCGGGTAAATTGTATGCATGCATGAAGAAGAAAAATCCCGAGGGTTTTCATGCAATGTACGTCAAAGTTCCGTTATTATGGACCGCCCAGCACAGGACCCGCCTGCGAAACATGTTTGCATATAATCAATCATCTTGTCATTATTTGCAAGTTCGTATCTACAGTTACAACCAAAGTTGAGCATTGAACACATACATGATAAGTAATGATAATCAATATGCTCAGTTACAAGTAGCGGCTACTAATTTGACAAACACCAGGAATACATTTCTTCAGTTGTTTGTTCAATATATATATATGTATGTATATGTATACCTGAGCAACTCGGAAAACAAGCCCAAGGACTCATGGAACCTGGTTGTCCAATCAGTATGTTTTCTTAAATTCAAAGACAACAACAAATTTAGACCAGTAGGATCTGATACACCAGCTATGTTTGACCATACTCTTGATTGGGCTAGCACTTACAAAAAGCAAGCCAAGGTTTTTGCTTCTTCCTTTTCATCAGCTTTTTGTTTGCCGTAGTTTTGTTGTAACTTTTTCCTTGTACTGGAACTACCATTAGGCTATTATGCCTGTAAGCTTGCTGTGCAAGCTTACATAGAATTCATCCATATATACATAATTACCAAACAACAAACCCTTTATGTTTAGAGTTGTAAATAACACACACAAGCTGGAAGAGATCCTTGTTTGAACTTAGACTTACTTGACCACTAAACTTAAATAGTGTGTCACCTTTTCAAACCGCTTTAAATAAGTGTATTTTCCGTGAGGTGGGACAAAGCCCCTACAAAGAAGAATAACTTGGTTTTAATTTCGTATTTAATGACTCTACTTTAGGGAGAGAGAGCCGCCAACATTGTGATATTTATGCGTAAGCAATTGTGGGATGGCCTATAGTAAGAATGCGTGTAACTATGTGTGCGCCATCGATAGATGTGGCGGTGCAACCACAGCAGTGTGTCGGGTACCCAGTGGCTGGTGCCGATTTACAATCTCTACAAATTTCCTATATAGCCACATGCTTCTTCCTACCTAATATTATCTCTATAGTCATCAACTTTGAAGAAGAACAGGGATATTTCAAGATATAGTTATACGCCTGTTTGAAAAGAGAACTTTACATAAGATGCTATGTTGAATGTGAAATAACTTTTTTAAGTCTGTTCTAATATTGCGTGGACATAGCAAGATTCCTATTGGGCTAGGGAGCATATTTGATTTTTGATGTTCAATTAGTATAAACCTGAAAAACTTAAAGGAAGGCCGCTGATTATATTATTCGCGAAGTGGGATATGTACTGTGTCGAAATTGTACTATAATTAAGCAACAGTCGGTGTGTGGATATGTTTTTGCGGCTATATGTGAGTTAGCCGTTTTGCTTTGTACACGTTTATATCTTTGAGCATCATTCTCACTTACTCGAGCGTTGCAACGAATTCTCTTTGAAATCCATAAGTTACAGGCATGACGGGAGTTATCTTAGTACCACCACGAACCGAGTACATCGTTTGCGCTTATTTTTTTTGAGTATATCCGGCGAAACAGCAGCAATTGTTTGAATCGCGGCTTAAAGAACATCAGACTCGTGACTAGCGCAAAAATATATTGGAAAGAAGGGGAGAACGAGAACATTTAATGTTCAGGAAGATCATGTTGACTGAGCCCATACTATGTTGGATTTGTTACTCTTTACCCTAATCAGCTGTGTTCCCAGTTAATTAAATACCGACTATTCCGCTCAATCATGGTAGATCGCTATATTCTGAAGTAGCTGAAGCGTATGTACGAGAGTATCTGGTCGCTACAGGCGCAAGTTAGTTAAACCTAAACTTTTTTTTTATTTTTTTTTTTTTGTTAATTTCCTTCGAAATTCGTACAGCACACATCAGTGCTGCTTTGTTTACGAAATATTTATTCATGGGGTAGCCCTTTAAATTTCTTGCTTGATATTGATGAACTATGGCTGATCCGTGATTAAAGATCAGCGAAACGGCCTCAATTCACAAATTATTTGGCAACAATTGTTGAAAGCCAAGAATGTTTGTTTCTTGTGAAGAGAGGAAAAAATATATATTACAGACTTAAATATCTATTTAACCAATACCAAAAACAGTTCTCGGGTATTATGCTTTGCTGGAAGTGCATCAATAAAACTCCAGCATCACCAAAGTGCCACGGAAAGCATTCCGCATTCATCCCCACGAACAACAGCTGTAGCAACATTACATGTCATGCGGAGTCATAGGGCACTTAAGGCTTACTCGAGAGAGTTTATGACAATATTAGTCAATTGCTGTGCTGGGGAACCCTGTCTGTTTCTCAGAAATGTTAGCAACAAAATAATTTATTGGGGAAAAGAGCGCGAAAAGGTTTGCGATTGTCTTTCCCCTTTGACTTGAACTTGCAATATTTTCCGTCGTTGTTTTTTTTTTTTTTTTT
>JXWR01001195.1_pt1 | contig 22312 bp, 13 predicted proteins | sample 315541 | NCBI WGS metagenome assembly JXWR01 (sample SAMN03273951, study PRJNA271842) | soil metagenome | isolation source: rice field ambient CO2 | place: India: CRRI Experimental farm Cuttack,Odisha-753006 | collected 2013-12-17
TGTTAGGTATGCACGTAGACGCAACACTCATCACCGTCACGACTTTTATACCATAGTATTGGTATACGCCCATTCCACTCTCTTGCCTTACCTCATTACTTTAAGTCACACTCAATTGAATAGTCTTTAAAGACTATATCACCCGCCAAACAGAACCTGACCTGCTTCCGATGTTGATTTCCACTGCGGTGCACCACCCCCAAGCGTTTCCATTAAGCCAGGGCTTTTAAGTAAAATCTTTTTCTTGTTGTCACAGGTCATGGTCACGTGTAAGATCTGATGAATATTTTGGAAAAACGGGACATCAATTTTAATTTTTTTGCCGTTTTCAACTCAACGCCAACCCAGCATTGAAGAGGAGAGAAGAGAAAATATCTACTAGCAGATAGGATGGCCAGTAGAGCCAGCTTCTCTTCCAAAAGCTGTTTATTAATGAACTCGCTCTTACTTCGTAGCTTTTCTCCTTTTTGCCTTTCTCGCTCGAGGTATTTTCAGCTCCCTAGAAGAGACAAGGCCTCTGCGGCTACTACTGCAACTCAAGATTTCACTAACAATGAGACCCAGGCTCAATCAGTTTTGCTGAATTTCATCAAACGACAATCTACACTAAAGACAAAAGAATCTAAAATATATAATAAGGCAAAATCTAGGGGAGAGCAGAAGCAAAATTATCAAATTAAGGTCAGGAGACAGGGGAGGTTTGCGGAGAGCCAGAGCAGGCCGATAAGCCGCCTCAGCGGCAATGACCAAAAATCACAATTAGCACGACAACAGGAGTCAATATTAACGCCTGAATTTACATCTGAACTTACAACGGCGTCAGATCTTGTGTCTAAGCCAGTTGTTAGTCGCGAAGTCACTACTGAGCTTTTGCGGTCAGGTCAGATTGTATACGAATCAATTAAACCAAATTTTGAGCAGCCCGAGGTCCCAAAACTAGCCCACAATTTATCCAGAGTTTTATTTGAGCCCAATGTTTACCATCAGTTGCAAGATGCTAGATCCCGAATATACAATTTTACTCCCTTTTTGAAAAATATTATAAAGATTGAGGATTTTGATTTTAATAAAACGACTGGTTTTATACCTTCGGGAAGAGATGCCACTTTGTTGAATTTGGCCAACTACTTGAATACACACAATGAGCAGCGGCGATTGAAAAGCAAAATACACAAAAAGAATAAAAATACTAGCAAAAAATATGATATCGAGTACTACAGCTCTACCTCCTCTATGACGGGATTATTGTGCCAACTTCATTATTTCCTATCCAATAGACGACCGCCAAGTTTTTCCAATTTATCTACAACTTTCAGTAATATAGCTCCCAAGTTTTCTGCCGGTGCTAGATGCGCATCTTCAGTTATTGTTACCCCTAAGCAGAATGCCACTCTGGATTTAAAGACTCTTTATTCCATTGATGCCGATAAGTCAACCGATAATGAAATTGTATTATCTGTTCTAGGTCGTTCATTAGAAAAACTTTTAGTCACAGATGAAGCCGAATTCAACAATAAATTCAAACTTAATTCAAAAGCTGCTTCCAGCTCATCTTCTTCTCCTTCAACTCCTGAATTGGACCCCGAGTCTTATCATTACGCCAAAATTGGAAAGTTTCTTGTGAGATCGCAGTTGGACTGTTATGACCCAAGATTGCCAAACACTGGTACATTTGATTTAAAGACTCGTGCTGTTTGCGCTGTTAGATATGACATGAAGTATGTTCAAAACGAACAGAAGAACAAGAGTGGCTATCAAATTTTAAAACGCTATGGGCAGTTTGAAAGTCATGAACGAGAAAAATACGACTTGATTAGATCTGCAATGTTGAAATATTCATTTCAGGCAAGAATAGGTAACATGGATGGGATTTTCATTTGTTATCATAATATTGAAAAGATTTTTGGGTTTGAGTATGTTCCGCTATCAGACTTGGACGACATTTTCCATTCTTATAGCGAGGAAGAATCACATGAAGAACCTAATGATCTCCAAGTAACCGATGATGTTGAAGACTACAAAGCAGGTATTAGTAGTTTTGTTGCCGATAATGAATTCAAATTTAGTTACAAGATTTTGCAAGACATTTTGGACTTGATAATTAAAGACTATATGCCCCAAGATAGTGATTTGAACTCTTTTAGATTAATTTTCAAAGAGAGAAAGAGAGGCAATTTATCATTTCTTTACGTTATCTTTGCCCCATTGACTCCAGATCAGGTCGCAAAAATTCAAGCAATTGGTATTGGCAAGGATAAGCTTTTAATAGATCAGAATTTGAGTTCTTTAGTGGAAAGCAGCGATGAAAACCACAAAGTGAAGGCTAGTTTGGATCCAAATTATTACAAGATCAAGGAAGAGGTACAAAAGGAAAAATTTTACGAGGTTATTGAGGAAACGTTACCAAATGTGCGTGGATTTGAAGTATCAGTGGATCATTATTTTAACGACATGTTAGATACTAAGATGTATCCGTCACCAAGCTCCAAAGACGTCAAGTGGTCAATACGATACGAGATTAAAGAATTATCGCAAGAAACCGCGCAGGCCATGTATCCTAAATTTTTGAAAGAGAAAGCCAGTTTGTCTTGGTCCCAACCACCTCAACAAAATGAGTTTATTAACACATTGCGTCATTATGGTAGATTTGGTAGAAAAAGAGAAAAATACTGGAGGAGGTTGGAGTCAAAGTCTGGTGGTGGTCAAGTGATGTGGAAGCCAGATTCAGAATTCAATAAATAGAGCCTGCTGGCATTGTTTGTAAATAGGTCGGTCAGGTAACTTGTATTTTTATCGATAGATGGTGTTGCTGATATATTGTAGAGTATAATATTCTCTTTTGATTAAAAACTTTTACCTTTTACTCTTTAGCTTTTCACTGTTCTTTTTTTTTTTTTTTTTTCTTCCCCTTTTTCTATTCTTTTACTTTTTGTTTTACTTTAGGTGTTAGCTCTTTTTTATGTTCCTATTATATTTTGGCATACACAGTTATTTACAGGATTTAGACAGATATGACTATAAACAATAAAGTTTTGTACTGTCACGGAGACCAAACAACTTTCCAAAAAGGATTTCAAAGCAGAATTGAATTCAACAATGGAAAAAAAAAAGAAAAAGAAAAAGAAAAAAGGCACGAAATATTAAGGAAATCAATATAGGGACATACAGACAAAAAGAGCAAAATAAATATAAAAAAAAAAGAAAAAATAACTGAACACAGTATAAACAAAAGTAATAATAATCAACAGCATAATAGGCATTGTATAACTAATATAAAAATAATAAATCACTCTTTGAGTTTCGTAATCATAAAGTTAGCGAGTCACAAAAACATTCTCGAACGCTTAGTTCTCCTTTTCACCAACACCCTCAGTAGCAGCTGGGGCAACAGCAACTGGTGCTTGTTCTGAAGAAGCTGAAGCCGACTCCTCGCCGCCAGCAGCAGCACCGGTTTCGCTGTCAGATCTTCTTCTGTCAGTACCCCTGTAGCCACCTCTAAAGTTACCTCTGTAGCCGCCTCTGAATCCACCTCTACCTCTAAAGTTACCTCTACCTCTGTAGCCTCCTCTACCTCTGTAACCTCCTCTACCACCGCGGAAACCGCCTCTTCTGTTAAAACCTGGAACGTTAGTTCTCTTTTCAGTGACATTCAACTGTCTGCCTTTAAATTCAGATTCATTCAACTTCAAAGCTTCAGCAACAGAATCCTTCTTGGCAAACTCAACATAAGCAAAACCTTTTGGGCGGCCAGTGTATTTGTCGTACAAAATGGTGATACGATTAATGACACCAGCTGGGTTGAAGAATTTCTCCAACTCTTCTGGAGTGGAACTATAGTCAACATTCCCCACATAAATACTACGAGAGTCAATTTCCTTTTGTTGTTCTAATTGCTCTTCTTTGGTCAACTTTGGCTTTTCTGATTGTTGTGATTCGATAGAAACTTCTTCCTTGGCAGTTGCCTGTTGTTGTTCTTGTGATTGTTCTTCAGTGGTAACAACAGCTGGCTCTTGTTGTGATTGTTCTTGTTTTTCAATGGCACTCATCTTGAATTGACGTGTATTATTTATTTTTGTATTGTACTATTTTGCTTTGGTGTATGTTTTCGGATATTACCTTGTTTGGCTGTTGTATTTTTATAGTTTAGTTTTCCGTTCAAATGGTTACCTTCAACTATTAATTACTGTCGTTCAGCGTCTTTATGACTTTTATTCTCAATCTTTTAATCAATGCTTTGGTCAATCGCTCACTTTTTTTTCTTTACTTTGCCCAATCGATTGCCTGCTCAATACTGCTATTTTTGTGATTCAGCAATTAAAGTGCTTTAATTTGTACCTATTTACTTGGTTCTGATTGATCGTATCACTTTCACCTTGATTGGTTTTTTGACTGATTTTTCCTCCAAAGTTTAAAAAAACTGAAAAATTTTAATTCTTTTGTCTCGCAAAAATCTTTTCACATGATATGCGGGGTAACCTTTGTTTGTTGACTCATGCATATATATGCATTTTATTGCAGAGGCATCGCATTTGGTTAAAAAATAAATTTTTAAAATTTTAAAATTTTGTGATAAGTCTTACTTTAACTAATACTTAGTATTGGCTAATCAAAACACCGACTTTCTTTGAACTTAAGCTGGTTTAATTGAATAAAAAAGCACCGATACTTGCTGCATTCAAAAATGACTTCCGTTAGAAAGAGAAAGATGAACCGCTCTTCTGTGGGAAAAGCCACTAGAAGAGTCAAGGACAAGCACAGAAAAATCAATGTTAGAAGTAATCCCATCATTGCTGCCAACTGGGACTACAACCAGACTTTGGCACAAAATTATAAGAGATTAGGGTTGACGGTGAAGCTAGAGAAACCAGCAGGTGGCGTTGAGAAGGATTTTGATGCTATTGACGAAAACATTTCAGAAAACAGTGATGATGATGATGATGATGATGCTGATGACGAAGCACAAAAACAAAAGAAACAAGAAGCAGTGCTACAGAATCAGCTTGATGATGACGAGTTAGACCCAAACAAAATCCCTGAAGGAGAAGCGAAACTTGTGAAGAATGAAAAAGGCGAGGTGGTAAAGATCATATACGGTAAGATGAAAAAATTTTCCATAGATAATGATGAAGAAGAAGAATCTCAGCAATCCGTTGCTGCTGCTAAAGAGTCAGCTAAGCCAAAGACGAAAGTGGTGGAAGAATTGGAAAAATATGCAGCTAGACCAACGGCTAATGTCGAAAGATACCAATCTGTTAGAGAAAAAGATTGGCTTAGGGTGTTGTATGAGAAACACGGAGACGATTATGAGGCAATGAAATGGGATAAGAAATTGAATATTTTCCAAAATAGTGCTGGAGATTTAAAAAAAAAGATTGCCAAATGGAAAAAACAAAACAAATTTTGATTCTTAAGTTTACAACACTTCAAAGAAAAACTTGCATTAAAACATAATTTTTTGGCTCTATTATGCATATTTTCAGATCGCCACTGAGACTGCCAGACACATGTAAAGTCATTTTCATTCATCATCGCATGTTGGTTCACATCATTACTGCAAGTTTTCCTTTCTTCTCTTTTTTCTATATTTACCTTTTATTTCTGTTCTATATACTTTTTTTGCTGTTATTGCACAGGTAACTAGTTTTTGTTTATTTTTAAATGTACAATGGTTGACGTTTCTGGTATGTTGTCAATAAATCTATCTCACTAAAACGATTATAATTACGGTAGCCATCAAACATACAAAAAGAGTAAATGCCTTGAAATTTCAAAAATAGAAAAAAAAAATATTAATCAATCTATGAATGCAATTGAAGTGTATAATCATCTAATAAGACAAAGGGGAACAAGAAAGAACAGTTAAGGAGCATAAACATCAAATGAGAAATGTAGTAATGTAGTATAAACTGATAATAAACAGATGAGGACGACAAGATGAATAGAAAAATGATAAAAGTTCGTAACGTTCTTGTAAAACAAAATAAAACAATATGAAGTCGTATGATATAAATAAAACAATAACAAAAGCAAAAACAAAAGCAAAAACAAGTACAAAAAGAAAAAGAAAAAAAGAAAAAAAAAACCGCAAAAACGTATGAGCACATTCAAAATGGTGCAAATGCACTCTTTAAATTCTGCTCATCTTTCATTCTTCTTATTCTTTCGGTTTCTTCAATACCTCCAGATTTTTTCAATTTTTTACCTTCAACAAACCCACCCAACTCTTCTTCAAATTGGTTTTTCAATCGCGCTTGCTTCTCCTTCTCTCTAACTTTTTCTGCTTTTTCAATCGCGTCTAATCTAGTTTGATGATTAGGTTTGAGCGCCGCTACTTCGGAAAGCATGGCATCTCTTAGTCCAGTAAGAGACTGGCCTGGTTCAATCAAAGGCAAATTAGGTTGACGTACTTTCAGATTGTTTTTTTGATGTTCTTTAGAAACATGTTCCACCAAAGTGAAAGTTTCCAATGCTTTTGCCAAATCTTCTTTCAAATCATCCACCAAGTCTTCTTGCAATTTGAAAAATTGTTGTTCTTCACACACAATGTCCAACTCTTTTTCCCAAATTGTTTTCCAGTTTGGCTTTTCAGTAACAATGTATTCATGCATAATGGTTATTGAATTTTGAGCCTCATCAATATCTTTTTGAACAGCAATCAATTGTTTGTCCGATGGCCTTGCACCTCTTTGAGCAACGTCTTTTCTTAATGCTTCTACCACATCTTGTAAATCATCTACCTTGGTAAGCAACTCGTCGGAGTCCTCGGAAAGCTTAGAGTGACAATTTTCCATATAGTTGCGGTTTGCGGATCTGGAGGCGTCGAAACCAGAGTTTTTGAACTCGGCAACTCTCCCAAGCAACTTTCGTATGGTTTCAATGAATTCTTTTTTATTGTCAGCACTGATTTGCTTTACTATGGAAAGCTCACGGCGGAGTTCATCTACTTCTAATCCACTCAGAGATACTAAACTTTTCGTAGATGGTTTGACCAGTTGCAGATTACCTAAACTTCGAGTCGCCAGGTTATCTAGCTGCATACTAGCAGCACTGTTATTATTGACTTTTGCCGAGGCAAAAGTTTCAGTTAACGTTTCTTTAAATGATTCTTGCATCTTCGCAATTTGTTCCTGAAGACTGCTGAGTTGAGTTTGTAAATCTTTAATCAATTGTGTACTGCCATGGTCCTGAACATTAAGTGACAAGATAGACCCTTCTTTAACATCGGTAAGCAAATGTTCTTCTAATTCATAGGGCACGTCAGCAACAGAGTATTGGATATAAATTTCAGGAAAACTGTCAGCTCCAGGAGAATACGCAAATTTTTCAATGAACAACAATCTCAAAGAACTAAAACTAACCGGAAAAGTAATATTTACTTTTTTAGTACGCTCATTGATTTTCAAATACACAGTAGTTGAAGTTTCCGATTTTTCAGCAAAAATACTTTTTCTTTCAAGGATTCTTTTGTTGTTGGGGTCCTTATTATTGATTGTTGATAAGTTTGGTGTGCCATCGCTTCCTATTACATTGCCGGGAACCAGACTGATGCTAGTATTAGCAGTAATAGTTCCCACGCCGGGGACACTATCATTTGCATCCTTAAATTCAGAAATGTCCTTTGGTAACGGCATTTCTGTTTGTTTTGTGAGTTTAGCATATTGATAGGCAGAAAATCTTCGTGAAGCCCTACGCTTCAACGAATCGCCCATTTGCAACTGTTTAAGTGCATCTGATGATTCAGATTTAGCCTTAATGTTTTCTTCTGCCGCAAGGGCATGGTCCCTTTCTGATGAAGGCTGTGGTTGATGTTGTGGCAACGGTTGCTGTTGCAATTGCGAAGGTTGAGAGGCAGGTTGGCGATTCTGATATTGTGGCGGCTGAGAAGAAGGTTGGCGACTATGATGATGGTGATGGTGATTATGGCTAGACGAGCCCCTAGGAACAGCAGCTGCAGTCGTTGACAGAGAAGAGCCCCCGGTGACTTTCTCGCTAGACGAGGATGATGAAATGGAAGCATTCGAAGGCAAAGGATGACGAGTTGGTGAAGGGCCATGTGTATGAGATGGATGAGAGCCTTCTGACAATGCCCTATAAGACTCAAGGCGCTGTCTGGGCAAACGATCAGCAGGTTGTGGCGGGAGTGAAACCCCGGTGGCTGATCTGCGGAGATTTCTCTCTTCAGAAAGCTCTCTTGCTTCGGCCTGTTTTCTCTTCAAGTTGCGAAGCAAAGTAACAATGATTTGACGAATGGTAGGGAGGTATTTGTCCAAGCACTGCTGTGATGGAGGCTCGCTAAGCGTGTCCTCCAATACCACCCGAAGCGAGTGCGGCACGTCTCCTAGATCAGCGACCTCGACACCGGCGCTGACAAAGGCCTTGCAAGCAAGCTTGAAGTCGCCGCCGAGCTGGACATAGGCATTCAGCACGTCCTGCTCCAGGGCAGAGCCTTTGGCCCATTGCGTTAAACTCTCCAAAAGATGTTTGGTTGAAACTAATAGCCGTGTTACACTGGATTCGATGGTATTCATCAGCTCTCTGCTAGATCTGACAGACATGGCAAGGAGAAGCTTAGCGGTGTGTGTGGTGTCTGGGGGCAAATGCTGTGCAGTGGTGAGTTATTCTACCCTGTATGAGTGGAGGGTAGTAGCTACTGACTAATATAGTGAGGCGAGTGGGAGTGTGTGTGCGAATTGCTTCCTGGCGTGTGTTCTGCTGTCTTATTCTGCTGGCGCTTAGCATTGGTTTGGTGATGATGAATATTTGTTTTTGGGGTTGTCAAACTGCTTCGCGACTGTCGCGGTGATTTCCTGGGTTACCCGCATAATCCTCCGCGCATCACCAAAATAGAAGCAAACCGAAAGGCCGAAACAGAAACAGAAACAGAAACAGAAACACAACTTCCCTCTAGAATAGCAGTAGAGAAGGCAAAAAAAATAGATACAAAACACCCACTTCTATCACCACTATGTCCTCAAATGATATCTTGGACGTCTTAAATGTCCAGCGCTCCGCCTACGGGCCTCCAAAAAAGAAGAAGAAGGTTGAAATCAGCAAGAAACAGCTGGGAATCAATAGAGAACTTTACAATCTTCTTGGGGAAAACACTCCAGCCATCCAGTTAAATCACGGTTCCAAGTTTAAGCAGCGGCTTAATACAAAATCAAAGCCAGCTTCGTGGCGGTGGACACAATTCAGAAATAATGCCAGAAATGATGGTTTGGAGCTCAAGCATTGGGTCAAAGGAACAACGCTGCCGGAAAAGTACACATTTGAACAATACAACCAGAAACTCAAGTTGCCACATTTCGATGAAGTGACGTACAATAGGTTGATAAAGGCAGTGGACGAAACGAATGAGAAAAACGATTGGTCATTTGAAGAAACACAATACTTGTTTTATACTTGTAACTTGTATGACTTGCGTTGGTTTATTATTAATGATCGCTATAATTATGTCCCCCCATCAAAATCTAAGAAAGAAAACAACACAGAAAAGCAGGAGCATAAAAAAGATAAGTCACAGAAACAAGAGGAATCTGAAGAACATGGACTTCAAAGTGAGGAAAACAATAAAAACAAAGAGGAAAAGAAAGAGATAAAGAAAGAAGACATTGAAGAAGACATCCAGGAGGTAAAAGTAATTCCTAGATCACTAGAAGATTTGAAAGAGCGATTCTATTCGGTGTGCAAGATCATATTAAGTGATGAGAACAAAATATTGAGAGAGGCTGGTATTCTTGATGAAAACAAAACCAAATTAATCGACTCGTTAAATTTTGACAAGCAGAAAGAAGTTGACCGCAAGAAATATCTTGAAAGACTACTAGCAAGAAGTCCGGCAGAAATTGCTGAGGAAGAATCACTAGTCATTGAAGCTAGAAGATTTGAGCAAGCAGCTCAAAAGATGCTTGCCGAAAGGGCATCGTTGTTGCACTTGTTGGATTCCCCATCATCTACCGGTAACATTAATCAGTACTTGACATCCCAAGGCATCTCGCAGTTATACAATGCTTTGATGTTTTCTGACAAAACCAAAAAACGCAACAAACAAGAGACTTCAAATGCCAATAGCAGCAATGCAACTATCAGTTCAGCTGCGGAAACCAGCAATGTTGCTGACTTACCAGGCAGTAAACGAGCATCCAGTGCTACTCCCGTTCCTGCCGCTGGTTCCGCTGTTGGTGCAGCTGCCGTCTCTGCTTCTCCTGCTGCTGCTGCTGCTGGTCCTGCTGGTCCTGCTGGTCCTGCTGCTGGTGCTGCTGCTGCTTTACCTCCAGGTACCAGCTCCAGTGTTGCTGCCGTCCGTAAAAAGTCTAATGATCCGGTAGCCCATCTCTTGGCCAAGAAACTTACTGCAGCCGAAGAAGCGGCTTACGGGTTATCTTACCATTCAGAGAAACTTCAAGCTGGAGTACACTTGCGCTCATCGAAAATCACGACTTATAAACCAACGGTGCAAACTAAGATCAACACAGTCTTGAACGAATTGGGAATTTCTAATAGACCGCTGATCATTACCCAAAATATTGTTGAAAAATTTGATGTACTTACGGATGCCATATCGACGCTTTTAGAAACTAAGAAACAGATTGATAAGATGGAAACAGAAATGAAGCTAATCTCCAAGTCTCAGTAGATGTGACCTGGATGTTCAGCAACATTGCTATTTTTTTATACTTGTATCTGGTTGCTAACTAAGCGCCTAAGCGCAACGGGGTTTGTGTTTGTTATTCTTTTAACGTATTGATAGTGCTCATTTAATTAGTGCTTTGCTTGGATTTTTTCATGGCATGTTTTGTTTCGTAGGAAAAGGATGGCCATTGTGCTTATTAAGCAAAGTAAACGATGAAATTCTTGTTATTAATTTTTTTTTTCTAATTTTTTTTTTTTTTAATCTCAAGGAAGTACACCTTCGCGCTTTGTAAGGCAGACATTTTTCATTGATAACACGTTTTCTAGGCTGATACCCTTGCATCGCACCCTTTTCTTATTTGGTAATAAATTTATTATATCTTGAGTCCAAAGTTAGTAAACATTTGAACTTGAAAGGATACTTCACTGAATGCTATGCCGGGAAAATGTGTGTTCAAAAGCCTTCGTGAAAGTATCAAAGTATTGAGGCGGTGATTCTTAAAAAAAAAAAAAAAAGTTTTTTTTTCTCTCTTAGCCAACATGTCAGCCAGCAAGTTTAACTTGATTCAAATTTCATTTTTTCTTCTCCTTAGTAGCAGCCATTGGTACTGGTGAGTCTTCTTCATCTTCTTCATCTCTAGGCATTGGCTTATTACTTAATGCAGCTAATCTTCTTTTCTTCTCAACCTCAGTTTCTTCATCAGGTTCACTTTCATCCAACTCATCTTCTTCTTCAGAAGATCCCAAACTTTCGAGATCATCATCTTCAATGTCTTCGTCTTCGTCGTCGTCGTCTTCTTCAGTGATGTAATCGTCTTCATTCCCGGCAGCGTCTAGCTGATGGGCTTCACCTGCGACGCCAGGTGCAGCAGCAGAACCACCAGCACCAGAAGCGGCGGCAGCAGTGGCTAACCCACCTAATCCGGAACTAGCAGAAACTGGAACAGCCGGCGTAACCTCGTTGGTCAATTTTTTCAATCCAACCTTACTCAAAGTTTTACCCATTAATGAATCTGATCTCGGTCTGGCAGTAGTTTTCTTTGGTAAGTTATCAACTTTACGTATCTCGGCTCTACCAGAGGCCTTAGTGCCATCTTGACTATGACTGTGGATTTCATAACGACGAATCACTTCACCATCTTCATTTTCGATAACCAAATAGTTGTCCACCTTGTAAGCAAACACTCTATTGCGCTGTTGTTGTTGTGACAGAAGACTGACACTTGTACTGAGCTTGCGAGACAACTTGGAGCTATAGGATGCGACTCTTGATAAACTGCTAGTTCTGCTAACTGGTGGTTGTTGTAATTGCTGTCCATTTTGATCTTCTTCTTCTTCTTCTTCTTTTTGTCTTTCTTGTATTTTTTGTTCATCCTGTTGTCTATCTTTAGCAAGTTGTTGCTGTTCAACTTCAGCAAGCTTTTGTTTTTGTCTTTGTTGACTTTGTCTCAGTTTCTTTGGAGAAAGATCAAGAGTATCAATGACCTCACCATCACGGTCTTCAACAATAATTTTATCACCTTCACCAAATGCTTTAATTGCTTGTGGATTAACATCGTCATCAGCATTATGCATAGCAGTTGGTTCGGCTTCTTGCCTCTCTTGACGGCGGTATTCTTCGCCTTCTTGAACTTGTACTGGTCTTGGATGAGCATTTTGAATTTGCCCTTCATCATCATAAACAGTGTTCTCACCACTAGTTGCACTACTTTGTTGTTTTTCATCAGTGGAACTACTTGGTTCTTCTGTTTGCACTGCAGTTTGTGGTACTTCTTCGTCTTGAGCAATTCCAGTTCCAGTTCCAGCACCAGCACCAGCACCTGGCTGACCTTCTTCGGCAGCAGCTTCATCATCAGTAACACCTTGACGTTGCTTGTGTAATTTGGTAAGGTCAAATTGAGCTGGTGCTGGTCTATTTCTATCCAAATATTCTTGTCTAGATTGTAACTTGGACAATCTATTCTTTCTTCTTTTTCTTCTTCTCTTTTTGTCAATACCACCAGCAGGTCTATACTTAATACCACTAGTTTCCACTGTATTAGCTTGTTGAAGTTGTTCTTGTTGTTGTTGCTTTTCTACATCACTAGCAGCACCCTTCTTTGGTTTACGTTTAACTGCTTTAGTGTCCACTCTTTGCAATGAGAAAGATCTACCGTTACTTTCAAGTTTAGGCAATCTATTAATCCACGAGGTTCCTGAAGTAGCACCAGTATTAGTCGTAGTAAAAGACATGGAAATTGCCATACTATTAAGATGGCGGCCAAGAGTCAATACTGCAACACTTGAACCATGCACCACGATGGAAGAAATGATTAAAAATGTGATAATTGGCCAAATAGATGCAATTAATTGGTAATGCTCCGAATCTTTGGATGGCAAATGTTTCAAAGGCACTTTTTCATTAGTATCAAGACTCTCAATTTCACTTCTTGCCAAAATAGCAGCATAAACTGCACCAACACCAATTGGACCAAAATGACCACAAAAGAAAGCTTCTCTCCATGTTTTAATATCAGGAATAAGCGGCTTAAATGCTAATACTGCAGGAATACGACGCAAAAATAGCACAACAATGGCCAAAACCACCAATCTCCAAACATCAGTACCGATTTCATGGTTGTTAAATTGATCCCATGGGATAATGGCACCAAAATAGACAAAATACGAAGTATTCAACAATAAATCAATCACGGTGGAGACATGAGTTTCTTCAGTTTTGCGAGCAAACCAGCCATCCCATGCAAACGTGGCACCAGCAGCAAAAGAAACAAGTAAATCATCAACACCCAACATGGAGCCAAACCCAGCAGACATTAATGCTAAGACAATATAAAAGGCCAAGAATGACTCACGGTCAATTAAATTATGGCCCTCAGCATACTTGATGGCATGTCTACCCAAATAACCAATAACAGCACCGAGTAAACAGCCAAATACACATTCGTAAAGAATAGAAACGGCAATCCAGTCTTTAACAATTTCCCCAGCATGACCGCGGTGCATCACCAAGTTCAAGCCAAGGAAAATAAAAGGAAAAGCCATACCGTCATTACAGCCTGATTCAGCAGACAAGATGTTTCTCAAATGACCAGGAACTCTTTGAGCAAACTTACCTTTACCCACCACTGCAGCAGCCAACACAGGGTCGGTGGCGGTGATACACCCGGAAACGATTAAAGCATCGGAAAAGTTGAAACCGGGGATGAGCAAATACATGAATGCGCCAACAATAAGCCAGCCGGCCGTCATAACGGGCACAAGCAACATGAAGACCGAACGCCAATGCTTGGCCATATATTTCTTTGGCAATTCAACAGCAACAGCGAAAATCTGCACCACGAGGGCAATACGGCTGAGCTCAAGTGTCAAGTAGTCGCTATTACCCCATGTGGTAGGTGAGAACCAGTTTAAACAGTGGGGGCCAACAATCAAACCATAGATGGAAGCAACAGTAGCTTCACCAATGTAGAGCTTCTCCTTGACAAAAAGGGAAATGAGGGAGAAGATTGCGGTGAAGACGGCAATGATGGCGTAAGCAACATGGGCTTTATCAACCTGGAATTTGGTGTGTTAGTAAATATGATACAAAAATGAAAACAAATAAAATAAAATAAGATAAAATACAAAAACAAAGATAAACAGAGGCGGAGGGAGGGCATCGGAAGGGAAAAACGTACATCGAGATGGTCCCAAACCATGGTGCGGGAGGAAAGATGGGGGTGAGGGAGGAGTGTTTTGAGGAGGAGTGTTTTAAGGTAAGGGAAGGGAAGGGAAGAGTGAAGAAGAATAGAGCAGAAACGATAAAAAGATTTGGTGATGGTGGTTGCTGAGATCCAATGGACGAAAAGAAGGAAAAGAAAGGAAGGCAAAGGCTTGGCGGGTTATGTGCAATGTTCTGCTACTGCTACCGATATTACTACAATTAATACATCTAATACAATCAACTAATACGCTTAATACATTCCTATAACATCTATGTACAAGACTACTACTACTCTAGCATCCTCAGCTGTTCTTTGTCTGGGTGTAACGGAATCTCTTTCTCGTAGGAGCAAACTCCCCCAACTTGCAGCCCACCATGTCCTCGGTGGCTTGGAAGCTCACGTACTCCTTGCCGTTGTGCACTTGGAAACGAATGCCCACAAACTGCGGAAGAATCGTACAATTCCGGGCGTTGGTGCGGATTGGAGTGTTGTCTTTGAGGGCCTTGGAGATAGGGAGTGGCACAATATGTGGGCCCTTCCATGCTGAACGGGCAAGATTAGCCAAACTGCTCTTCATTCTGGTAGTGGTAGATGTGGTGAGTGCGATTTGTCTGATGAAGAGGGGCGACTTGGCAGCGGATATGTGTTAGGAGTAGGGCAGCAACTGTGTATGTCGCAGTCTAAGCAGCTGTTTGAGAAAGTGACTGATGTGCTTGGTATATCCAGTATCCAATACAGTTGTCAGTGTCAACACTTATCACCATATACTACTATCACCGTTTCCATCTTTCATCTTTTATTATTATCGTTTTCCTTTCCCACGAAAATTTTGTAGTAGAATCGTGCACGTGCTCGTAACCGCAAAATTTTTTTCCAGCTTCAAATTTATTTTTTATTTCTGCCAGTGCGATGAGCAGGAAACTAACTATGAGACCAGTGGTGGATGATACAAGTATCCTCGCCAACAATGTTTGCACAGAGATACGACCCGGCTGCTTCTAGGAAAAGAGCCCGCAGCGGTAGTGCTAGCAGCAGCAGCAGCAGCAGCAGCAGCAGCGAAAGCGAGAGCGAGAGCGAGACTGAGACCGTTCAACAGCAGGAATCACAAAATGCCGATCCCCAGATCGATGATGATGATGATGATGTGCAAATGAAGGATGCCATTGCTCACAGCGAAAACCAGACGCAAGATAGCAAATTAAATGAAAATGAAAGTGGTGACGATAATGATAGTGATAGTGATAGTGAAAACAGTACCTCAATCAGTGACAGTGAAAGTGACAATGACAGCGACAGTAGTGATTCCAGTCAACATAGCATCTCCAACAAAGATGCCAAATTTTCCACTATATACCAGCGACTCAAGGCTTCCATCACCAAACCATCTGCCGATGACATAGACAATGATAACGGCTTATCAGATCCAGAAAGTATCACTCAAAATAACGAAGATGCCACTGACTTGGGCCCAATTCCTCAGCCTGCGCTTCCTAGAGACAAGAGACTTCGTCAGCTGGCCCCATCTCAATCCCTCAACTGGATTGCTGAACCGGTATATTACTCCACCACCACCACCAAGCCATTCTCGGAATACGATTTTCTCAAAGAAAGCACCGCCACCAACAAACAACTTCTCAACAATCTTTCATCAAACGGCTACAACAACGCATTTGCCGTACAGTGCGCCGTTTTCCAAGAACTCATCCTCAAAAATCCGCATTTTGGCAAAATTCATCCAGACAACAACAATGGCGATTTGCTCGTTAATGCCGCTACCGGTTCAGGGAAAACTTTAGCATACTTGATTCCCATATTGCTTGATTTGTCTCAACGTCGCGTACCGAAATTGAGCTGTGTGATATTGGTCCCTACCAGACCGTTAGTCAGCCAAGTGTTGGGCGCAGTTAGCGCATTGAGTAAAAATTTGAATGTCAATGTGGTGGCTTCAAACAGTAATTTGTCCATAAAGAAGGAATTAATCAAATTTGCCAACTTTAAACCAGATGTGCTTATTACTACTCCGGGTAGATTGGTTGACTACTTGGTTTATGGCGAGGGAGATGATAACGATATTGCTAGTAGCAATAGTAACAGTGTGCCGCGTCTTAGTTTAAGATACTTGAAATACCTTGTTATTGATGAAGTGGACCGTTTGCTCAATCAATCTTTTCAAAACTGGATCTCCATAATTAACCGCAAATTACAACAACATCAATCCCAACCAAACAATAAATTGAATTCTCTTGGCTATTCAGTACAAAAATTGTTGTTTTCTGCCACTTTACACAACGATGTCAACAAACTTGCAAGTTTGAATTTTTATCGTCCAAAGTTACTAGTCGTTGACGATAAATCATTATCTGCACCATCAGATAATGCAAGCATCAATGGCCAATCGCTTTACAAGATTCCTCCAAACTTGCACGAATTTGAAATGTTCCTTCATAAAGACCAAGCCCCATTGAAACCATTAATGCTTCTCAAATTACTCCTCACCAAACCTAAATATCATCAAAACACTCTAATCTTCACTCAATCCAACGAGTCCACATTAAGATTAACCAAACTTCTCACGCTTCTCATGGCGAAATTCGCCAACTTCTATCCCGAGTTGCTCCCAAAGAAGCAACAGCTTAACATTGCATACTTGAACTCCACATTGTCAAGCAATCAACGCCGTACAGTGCTCAACAAGTTTCAATCGCAAGACATTGATATTCTTATAGCCACAGATCTCGTGGCTAGAGGTATAGACATCCTTAGCATTGAACGTGTAATTAATTATGATTTGCCTCGAAGTGCAGCAGAGTATGTGCATAGAGTGGGTAGATGTGCTAGAGCTAATAAGCATGGTGATGCGGTGACTTTGTTATGTGGTAATGGTGAAAGAAAATGGTTCAATAAGATCAGCAGAGAAATTGGTAGAAGCCAACCGGTGGTGGGAATTTGGAAAACTGAGAATGGCGAGGTCGAGGATGGAGAACAAGTGGTTACGGAATTGGAGAAACAGTTTTACAGTGAGGCTTTGGCAGAGTTGGAAGCAGCTGTTAGAGGTTTTTGATTTTGATTTTGATTTTGATTTTTGATTCTGATTTTGATTCATATTTTTTAGACTTTTTTCTTATTTATTTCTTGTTCTTTTGACTTTTTTCTACTCCTTGTTTTAATAAATTTCTGCATCGTTTTTCGTTCTCACTCGTTATCGTCGTCGTTGTAAATGGCACATTCAACTACACCTAACTTCACTTGGCTTCATGTTTCAGATAACTTATTTGTAATTTGATGAAAACAACCCACCATTAATGTCAATAAGGAAGATCCCCTTTGCCTCCATCGGTTGGCCTTATGTTACGCAGACACAAGTACATACCCAAAATGCTGCATTAAACAAACAAAAGTTTTTATATATATTAAAATTGTAGAATATTGTATAAGTTTACCCACAAGCGCCAGACACACGCTGTAGCCAATAAGTGACCCGCCGTGGTGGTATTGCACTCCGAGTTTTCGCAACCGCCTGCCTGTTTCTGTAGATAGCGTCTTAAGGGTTTGTCATGCAATTTGCGATCTCTTCGATGCTGATACGGTGTCAAAACTGTTGTTTAAGGACCACTGTGTTTACAATTCATAGATATAAAGGAGGCACAAGCCTCAGGTCCATCATTATTATAGTTAGCTTAGTTGAGTAAGCTAGACCATTATCAACAAAATTAAACCAATTGCTTTCGCTTTAAAGGAGTCTAGTGAGTCGGACAAAGATATTTTCAAAATTTCAGAGCACTGGAGATAGACGAATCAAATACAAATAAACACAAAGGTTTTCAAGTATATTAGTCGACGACACTACAAGTACTCTTGCTAGCAGTGATAGAAGGATTCTATCTTTTTAATACTTTGTCGCAGCTTTTACCCACCAACTACGGTACTCTAATTAGGTCTTGTGGCACACCGCCAATCATAGAATAAGATCAACACTTCAGCATAGATATAGATCAGCTGCCCATCTAGCTTCAAATTATTCTAATAGTTCAGCTCTCTAGTTTTTATATTATTAAAAAAAAAAAAATATTATAAAGGCAACTAAAACACTCTACAATGGATGTCTCTGACCAATATTCCATCCTTAGACTTAAGCCTAATGAAAAAGTTATCAGCATCCCATTCAAAAGCGCCAATCAAGGCCACAACTTAACCAGCAGCGACAGCAGAAACAGCAACGGTATAGTGGGAATATTAACCGTTCCTTGGGCGCTAACTGAGCAGTCAGTTTCTTCTGCAAGTTCTGCTGCTGCTGCTGCTGCTCATCATGAAACACTCAACATGGCAATCTTAATGCACGGCTACGGTGGACATAAAAACTACACTTTTCTTAAACATACTGCTCAAGAACTTTCGGTTAACCGTGGCTGGTATTCATTTCGATTTGATTTTCGCAATTGCGGCGATTCTGGTAAATTGTCTGGATTGAGTGCTAAGAACGGAAGATCTATATCGGTCGATATGGAGGATTTGGATACAGTGGTGAGATTTTGGAGTAACGTGGAGAATTACAAACATTTACTTGGTTTTGAAACCAGCAGCGATGCTGCTGTAGATTACAATAAGAATGATAAAAGTGCTAATAATCATCATGATAATAGCAACGTTGATAAAAAGCTTTACGTTAATGCCCTTATTGCTCATTCTCGTGGTACCATCCCCATGTTCAAATGGAGCATTGCACAATGGCGCAAACATCAACATGGGGACAATGACGCAATGCTAGTACGTAACTTAGTCAACGTTAGCGGTCGTTTTTTACTTCATAAATTGATCGAATGGATGAAAGAAAATTATCCTGGGTGGCCAACAAATTTCCAAGATGGCCAAGGAATTGTGCTAAAGAATGTTTATTTGCAAAGACAGTTCCATCAAGATCAATACGTGTGGAATGAAGAATTTTTTGATGCTGGAAAAGGTGATTATAATGACCAAAGTCCAAACAATGAGTACGATTTGAGTGTAATTGGTGAATCTAAGTTTTATTCAGTGCTCACTATGTTTGGTCTCAAAGAAGATAAAATACCTATTGAAGATGCATACAGGTTTGCCAACAAGTTGCACAAAGTTCACAAGTTGGTGCTTGTTAGAGACGCTGACCATAACTATTATGGGAGGGTCAAAGTGACTGAGGAAAATGCTCATTTGGAAAACCCCCGAAATTTGCCGTTGAATGCGAGAGGGTTGGTAAATTATAATGTTGAAGTGGCTAAACACATTAGCGAATTTTTGGGTAATGAGTCTCAAAGGACACATTTTAACGAGAAGGTGAGTCCTCTAGTTGACGTAAAACGGTGGAAATGCGTGGAAGGAATTAATAATTTCCGTGATATTGGAGGTTATCGAATTAGAGATTTGTCATACCTTAATACTGGCAAAAGCAGCAGCGCAATTTCTGGCTCTTTCCACGTCAAACCAAATTTATTATTTAGATCAGCTAGCACCGCCAAAGTCACCCATCAAGGTTTGCAAACCCTTCAGGATTTGCAAATCGGCACGATCTTTGATCTTAGATCAGATTCTGAGATCGAAGCTCAACCATTCCCGGTGCTGAGTCAAGACGCTTGGGAAAAATATCGTATCAAGTATTTAAAGTTGCCAATGTTCCCCAAAACTGATGTTTCTCCTGAGGCAATTTTCCTAAGATATGAGAATCTTATTTCGTCCCCGTATACTATTCCGGAAGTCTATCTTGACTTCATTGCCCTGGGAATTCAGTGCATTCGCAAAGTGTTTGAATTTGTATTGCAGAATTATGCAAATGCCAGCAACGATGAGCAAAACAGCAAAGGCTTATTGTTTCATTGTGCTGCTGGGAAAGACCGCACAGGGGTCATCTCAATGTTGTTGTTACTTTGTGCTGGATTGGATGCAGAAACCGTTGCAAGAGAATACGAACTTACGACATTGGGACTTAAGCCCGAATTGCCGCAACTTAAACTCCATTTCCAACAACAAGCAGCCAAATTCATCTCCAAATTTGCCAAAATGCGTGGATTGGAAAACCAGGGAGATCAAAGAGATCAGAGCGCAACGATTAGTGATGCAAAAATAAGAGCATTGGTGAATCAGTACTTGTCTAAGGGTAAAGGCAATGGCTGGGATATTGAAAATGAAGGATTTGCCAATTTGGTTTCATCAAAATACGATACTATGCTAATGACGATCAACAGGTTTAACGCCAAATATGGAAGTGTTTACCAATACATGATATCGGTGCTTGGATTTACCGAGCAAGAAGTGAAGCTGATTAAACAAGCATTAGTTTACGGAACGTCCGGTGCTCCATGGCGATTATCAATCAACCTTTAGCTATTGTATAAACCATACATATGTATATAGCATATACACAGCACATGTCGCAGTGCATTATTGTAAATTATCAATGACTTATCCTCTTTAGAATTGATATCATCCTGCTATCTACACTAACATCGTGATTGTGGGCCACCTTCCGCATTGGGCAGCCGCAGCCCGCCATAGGGGTGTGATCTCCGCAATTTCTGTCACTGGGTGTAGGCATAAACAGGGGGTGGCATAGTCCATATTTGGCAGCTTGGAGATTGAAGCATCATTGGCATTAAGCAACAACAACACCCCAATAACAGGCATTGCTCCATGTTTGTTTGGGAGTGACTGAAAAGCGTATAAATATTCGCAGAATTGCCTTTGTGCGAGTTGTACTTTTCTGCAATGCGAAGATTCTTTTACCAGTCGTGCTTTGACATTGACACACTTTTCTCCCACATTGGTATTTTATCTGCATAACTACACAAAATGCTTAGAAGAACACTCCCCAGACAGTGCCTCAAGCTTGCACATCCTAGCCGATCCCTTGGCGTAGCTTCTGTCTCTGCTGCTACCGCCAGCCATACAACCAACATCAACAATAACAATAGAACAACTTCCAACCGCCTCGGCAGCAGTCGGGGCATCGCTTCCAGTGCCGGTAACTTCCCCGACACAATGAAAGCAGCGGTGTTTATGGGGCCTCGCAACATTGTTTGCAAAGACGTACCATTCCCACAAATCACATCCCCCGATGATGCGATCATCAAATGCACCAAATCCGCAATCTGCGGCACCGAACTTCACTATTATCGTGGCAATTTGGACACTACTCCAGGCCACATTATGGGCCATGAGACAGTTGGTGAAGTAGTTGCCGTTGGCGATGATGTCGCTAATTTCAAGCCGGGCGACAAGGTGGTGAGTTGTTTCACCACCCAGTGTGGTAAATGCTGGTACTGCGTACGAGGTTATTCTAGTAAGTGCTACAATACTGCTGTATTTGGTACCACTGCATTGAATGGTGGTCAAGCTGAATACTTGAGGGTACCTCAGGCGGATGGCACATTGTTTCATTTGCCTCATGAATTGAAAGATGATAATACTAGCTTGCTAATGTGCGATATTTTCCCTACTGGATACTTTTGTGTCTCAAACTTTGCCAAAAAATTTCCAAAGGAAAGAGTACAGGAATCAGTAGCAGTGCAATTTGGTCTTGGTCCTGTCGGTCAATGTGCATTAGTAAGTGCTAAAGAATTGGGGATTAGTAAAGTTTACGCTGTGGATTCTGTGCCCGACAGACTTGATGCCGCTGCACAGTTGGGTGCAATTCCTCTACATTTGGGTAAAGACAACATTAAACAAATTGTGCTTGATGCTACGGGCCAACGTGGGGCTGATGTGGTTTTTGAAATTGTTGGTAGTAAAGAAGCCATCGGTATGGCCTTTGATGTTGTTAGACCGTTTGGCTACATTTCATCTATTGGGTACCATCATGGTTACAGTTTGCCATTTAGTGGACTTGACTGTTATTTGAAAAATGTTACTGTGCAATTTGGTAGATGTCCTGCTTGGTCATTGTATCCTGAATCTATTGGCATTTTGGCAAAAAATCAGGACTTGTTTAATGGGTTTATTGATACAAAGAT
>JXWR01002848.1_pt1 | contig 22208 bp, 10 predicted proteins | sample 315541 | NCBI WGS metagenome assembly JXWR01 (sample SAMN03273951, study PRJNA271842) | soil metagenome | isolation source: rice field ambient CO2 | place: India: CRRI Experimental farm Cuttack,Odisha-753006 | collected 2013-12-17
AGTCAATTCTAACAAAAAAAAAATATATATGTAACAGTAAACCCCATAGGGCTTCTTTATTATGTTATCCTTTTTCCCTTCTCCCTCCTTATCTGAGATTATAAGGACTGTCACGACTGAGTGAGGCAGGTGTAATCATATTGTTTTGACCTGGTCTTTTATAACCACCAGCACCAGATCCTGGTGGACCACGGACTCCTGGTCTTCTAAAGCCGGGTTTTGGTCTTCCAACAGCTCCCCCAATACTAAATTCAGGGTTGGAGTTCAACAAGATATCGGATTTAGAAGGACCTTCTTGTCTTGGAGGAGGTGGGGCAGCCTGTTGTGGTGGATATCCGCTTGAAGGCAGCTGGATAGGACCGCTATATGCATATGCGCCAGCACCTTGTGGAGGGCCACCGTAACCACCAGTAACCGGTTGTTGCATGCCAGTTACTGGAGCACCGCCAACAGGAGCACCGCCATAGGCATTTTGTTGCAAGTTCTGGTAGTACAATGGGTTTGCTGGTCTTTGCGAAACACTGGTAAAATCAGAATTGGTGTCAAATCCATCATCGTCTCCATAATCAGCCTTGTTGTTAGCATGTGCGTTTATATTATTGCTATAGTATCCATCTTCTTCTGGATAATAGTTTTGATCAACGGGAACATTTCTTGCAGGTGATGCGTTGAAGCCCACGCCACTTTCTGGATAAACTGAGCTGGCCATTCTCGTTTGAGTGCCATTGGTTTGTTCAGATGGATATCTTTGTTGACCACCGACAGCACTAGGGCCAATATTTTGGTTAGAATAACGACGCACGGAATATGGATGACTACCAGCACTTGGTGGAGCAGGGCCAGAAACTGGATTGGTAGACGAACTGTTAGTTTGCAAATTTGGTTGAGGCACAGGAGTAAAATTAAACTCATTACCACCAGTTGGGTAAGGTGCTGGAGCCTTTTGCTGGTTACCTTGGATAGCATTGTTATTGCTAATGTTGCCGTTACCATAGATATTAGAGCTTCCAAATCCATTAATGTTGCTATTGTTATTGTTGTTCACAAAATTATTATTAGCAGGCTGGTTATCCAAAGGCTGGGATGTAGCAGTTGCAAAGCTATCATTTCTACCTGCAGTATTGAACCCGCTATATGAAGAGCCATTGACGTTCTGATTTGGCAACGGAGGCAAAAAGTTGTTGGTGAAATCGGTTGGAGCAACATTTTCATGAGTATTACTTTTATTGTCAAAATAAGAATCATCATTAACACTTTTCGTAGTTGTTTTGAAAGCATCATACTTCTTTTCTTCACTGATTGGTGGCGGTAATGAGTTGTCAAATGCTGAACCATAGTTATCGTCGATTTTACCAATAGTTACATTGTTATCTTCGCTGTCACTCTCATCGTCATCGCTGTTATGACGGCTAAAGAAAGCAATGGCCAAGACAATGAAAACCAGAGAAATAAATGGCCAAACAGCAGCAGGAATCAAGATCCAACTGCCATAAGTAACATGTGGATAAAACAACAAGAAAGTAACGATGCAAGAAAGAGCAGCCAACAAAAATGCGATAACGGTGACAATGAGCTGGACAATCAAAAAGCCCGAAGAGTGGATTGCAGGCACATGGGCAGCGATAGAGAAAAGAAAAGAGACAAGGGCCAAGAAGCAAGCGACAGGCAAGACGATTAAGATTTTGGATAAAGTTTGTCTCTGGGAAGAGCCAAATACCCAATTGTCCGCATTACCCAATTGGGTAGGATCGTAGTTTGCTGCGGCCTTGGAGCAGGACCAGGAGCCGCTGGACTGGTGGCAGTACCCCAAGACACCAAAACGATAATCGTCTTGCTCAGCTAAGGAAAGAACATTCGTGACGGGAGCGGTGATTGTAGCTACCAAGAGAAGACCAAAAGAGACTAGTTGGAGCACGAGAGGTGCGGAGTGGAAGCCCAAACCCATGTTGAGCGGTGGTGAAATATCAGTAGATCCGGATGGGGGAAAAAAGAAGCCCAGGTAGGGGATGAGTGGACAACGATTGTTTGCTTGAATTCAGAAAAAAACAACAACAACAACAACTGAAGAACGACTTCAAATGAACAGACAAAGACTGAGTTTACTGAATCAACGGGACGAAGTGGAAGCGTAAGCGCAAGCGATGGATGGAAAGTGTTTAAAGGCCTTTGAAGGTGGTTGAAGATGTGTGAAAGGGAACTTGTGTGGTGTGTTTGTGGCTTTTGGGAGTGTATGAGTTGAAGAGCGAAGCAATAAAGGATAAGTGAGAAACAAAATACAAGAGTATTTTTTTTTAAAAAAACTTTTTTTCTTCTAGATTTTTTTGTGACTTTATTTTCTTCACTTTTGAAAGTAACTTTGTTGCGAGAGAGGACACGGAATAGGGCGAAATGGCGCTTGTTAAGACACGGCTGCAGCTTGGGAGAATTAGCGCAAGGGTGGATGATATGGGCAGTATCAGGTAGGGGTCTGTGAAACTGGAAGAAAAGAATATGAGTTTAAAAGATAGTTATGTATCGATAGAAGAGGAGGATGAACAACCGTGTCGAGGGGGAACAGGTGAGGAGAGAACAGGGCTGGGATGGAACACAAGCAGAGGACAGCAGCAAGAACACAAATCAGAGATAATGAGAGAATGAGAGAATGAGAGAAAGTGAAAAGAGTGTCAGGATTATCACAATAGCAGTTGTAAAAGTAGTATTACTGCTACAGCGCTACAGCCAGCGCTCCAGTCGCGGTCTGCCGCCGTGCCTCATTGACGCATGTCACATGGTCGTTGCCTGTACCCACTTATATTTACACCATCTAACATATTTATACATACATAAACATACACAAGCGCCTATTACCCTACGAACATTGTTTACACACTTCCCAAAGGGGAATGTCGCCATCCAGCCGTAGATAGCGCTCTATGTCACATGGTAAGCGTGACATACCGTATTCCTGGCTCTCCTAATAGCCAATAGCTGCCAGCCATAGCTGCCAGCCATAGCTATCTCTGATTAGACAGAGGATATATTCCGGATAGTGAATAGTTTATCTGGCAGTGGATATGGTCTCGCTGGCTGACCAAAAACTCGCTTAAGGTTTGTGCTAAAATACTTGGTCGCGCTCCATGGCTATCTGAAGATAAACCAAATTCTCAATCTGGCAAGAGCTTAATCTGGTGAGCTATATAGAACATGTCACTAGCACGCCTATACCGATATTGTCGCCCTCGCCCTACTGTCCAACGTAGCACGACAGACAATATAATGAAATTTGGCTAGTGCTGGTGCCACTAGTGCTAGTGCCACTTGTAGTGCCGATAGGCCTTTGACTTCGATGCATTGCATCGAGGAGATATCTTTCAAGATACCTCGAGGTATCTTTCACAGATCTGTGTTTCTTGTTGTCCATGGTGAGTAAATGCATAGGACAACGGCTTTCGCCAAACTTATGGATTCGATGATGGCAGGTGCTGCTGTTGCTTTGGCGGCTCCAATTCTTCAAGTGGCCTTATTGCCGTGTGCATATAATAGATGTTACCGAACCCTTGGTGATGATTTTGGGCTATTGGCTTCTGATAATTGTTAGCACCATCGAACACACTATCCAATAACACTATTTATATTTGGAAAACACCACAATTTCCCGCACTATTTTGGTCATATACTAAACTCCTGCTAATCACAATTTTTTTTTCTATCTATCTATTTGATATAATCTGCGAGCACGGGCACAAATTCCAATTCCTGATTAGTCAGTTCGACGCACTAAGGCATCGCAGTTTACCGTAATATCCTACTATTAGTGCACTAAAAGTTCGAGCTCCAATACCCAGTGGGGCTAGTATGCTGCACGCATTGGATGTGCTAGTAATGCTAACTGTAGAACTAGTAATTAGCACAAGAAGCACTTCTCGGTCGAAATCGTGATTCTGACTTTCAAAGCCACTCCCATTATATTGCCACGAACGAACAAACAAAATACCAAGGAATACCCAATGTCATAAAAAAAAGAAAAGTGTGAAATAAAACGGTCTGGTTACAGCTTTTCTTTTTGAGTAGTTCTTCCACTTCGCGACAACATGTCGAGTGCATATCTTCCCATTCATCCATTCATCTATTTAACCACCGCCACCTCAACCACATCCACGGACGTATAGATTGATCAGGCCGTAATCACTGACAATGTTAAACAAAGAGCACTTTGCGTAATTTTGATTCATCGTAATAGATGAGCGTACTCGGGGGGTGAGGCGAGATGTGCACACAATACGCGCAGATCGTCGATGAACAAACAGTTGTCGGTTGATATTCCCAGGGGGGAAATGAAGGGCCCTTGAGTGGCATGTAATATATTTTAGGTGTTTCAACGGCGTTTATGTGTGCTGCTATGCCCGTGGGCACGCTCATGGGGCATATCTCGGCTTGATAGACCGCTACTGAGGAGGTTTTGGCGTTGTAGCAGAATTAGCAGTGGACGTGGGCCCAACATAACAGTGCATCAGCGCCACTAGCGTAAAAGCCGACCAGGATGCCATATACGACATGATATTAGATCCAGCGATAGAGCAAATTTCTAACCAGATAACTAAATAACTAATCAGTTATAATTGCACCGTGAAGAATCGCCTTTTTTTTCTTTTTTTTTTTTTTCTTGAGGGGAGGTCAAGTACACACTATAAGTTCAAGTTTTTTCTGTGTTTAACGCCCCGAAAAAGACCAGAAATCCTCTTATTTATTGGGGGCTGCAGATCCACCCTGCGGCCGTCTGCTATTTGGCCCAATCCATGCACCTATGCGCATGGTCAAACAAGAACGAGCGCACATAAACGCATACAAATGCGCCCAAACGCACACAAAAACAATTGATAAATTATCAATAGCAGTCTTCTGCGCACTAAAGCACTGTGCAGCTATCACGAAGCATGCCGCCCAGCATCTTCATGGACTAGTCGCAGCGGAAAATTGCGATTGTTGTTTGTCACCGAACATGCACAAAACTGCACGCAAACAAAACTCACACCTGCTGCCTAATTAGGCAGCGTTCTTGGGTATTATTATTTAACTAATCCTACAAAGTGAACTCTAGCCGGAATCACCACCATCACCACGCCGTTTAAATACTCTGTCGTGTTCCTCAACTCTCACTTTTCTGCTTCTTTTAATCGTCCTTTTTTTTTTCTGTCTCTTTTTTTTTTTGACTGTGTGTTTGGATATTTTTCGCTCTTCACATTGGCTACTCAAAACTTCACTGCTAATCAGTATCTGACAAACTATTCTAGTTAAATATATTTACTACCAGCGCTTAATCAGTATACTACTCACTGTCCAAGTCACCAATGTTAACCGTCATTGAGGAAGCTAACGATTTTGATAACAGTCATATGTTTCGTGACGACGAACTGACTGCCTTCCCCGACTATCAGAAACAACATTTTGAAAACTGCAATAGCTTACTTTATACCATGAGTAATGCTAGCTATACTACCAAATTAAAGCACCAAAGCTCTGCTCCAAACGCCCAACAGCAAGAGCCTGAAAGCGTACGGGAACTTGAAGAATCCACTTACAATTCTTTCCTCAATTTATTCGATTCTGACAAACTCGTCACCAATAACTCCCAATCGTACTCCCATAATATTAACAGTTATAATAGTCATAACAGTTACTCCAACTACAACAGTTTTGATCGTTCTCCAAGCAAGGCACCAAGTCTTTCCAACGACAGCACCATTTCTGTGCCTTCAAGATACTCCTCCATTTCTAGTCCTAACCGTGACAAGCACTACTCCACTTCTACAGTATCTACAGATTCCAATGCAACTGCCACCAGCGGCAGCACATTCTCTCACAGATTCTCCTTGCGTCCACAAATCATTTATAAACCTTCAGGGATGTTTAGCAGGAGCAAGAAAAAGGTAGTGGCGATTGCACAGGAAGTTGATGTTGATGAAGTTTCCGTTAACGAACCGGAAGAAGATAACTGGGACCAAACTGATAGATCCGCCATCAATTTGGACTTTTACGACTTGACTTCTGAAGACTATAATGGTGTACCATTCAACTTTTCTTTGCTTTTTGATAAAGTAGTGATGATTGTCAATGTGGCTTCTTTTTGCGGTTTCACAAAACAATATGATGAGCTCGAGAGACTTTATGAAAAATACAACTCCAAAGGATTTGAAATCATTGCATTCCCATCCAATCAATTCTTGCAAGAGCCTAAATCGGAAACCGAAATTGTGCAGTTTTGTTCACTAAGATTTAACGTCAGTTTCCCAATAATGAAGAAAATTAGAGTCAATGGTAAGAAAAGCAGTCCGATTTATGATTATTTGAAAAAACAAAAACCAGGAGCATTCAAAGCTAAGAGAGTGTTGTGGAACTTTGAAAAATTCATCGTTGACAAGAGAGGTAATGTGGTAGATAGGGCCACTGCTTTTAAAAAGCCAAAAGAATTTGAAGACATGATAGTGAAACTTTTGGAAGAGTAAACTGCTTGTCCTATTGCTAATGCTTTATATCTTTCACGACCTTGTTATACTGTTTTGTTAAAAGGTGTTATATCTCTTGTGTTTATCCTCTACGTTGCTTTCCGCTTCTGCTTTTGTTTCTGCTTTTGTTTCTGCTCTTATGATTTTTGATTTTTTGATTTTTGCTTTTAATTTATATTCAATTCTGGTGCTGTTTTGATAGACTGTTTGGTTGGAAATTACAACAACATATATTATATTATAATTTACCTTTTTTATGTTTTACCGTTATATACTCTTTGATCTGGCTTTTTTCTTATTTAGAATAATTTACGATTCAAATAAAACTAGTGAAGTTAGAACCTTCATTACTACTATGCTTTTCCTTTTTCAAGATACCTACAGATATTCTCATTCATTTACTGTATGCCTGCTTCCTTATTCAACGCCAATCAACTAAAAATAACTTATTAGCTTATGTTAAAGAGAAATTCTCAGTCACCGTTGATACAGTAACTGTTCACACAATTTACTTTACTTTGTGTAGCCATACGTTAGGTCAACTTTAATTTTATAAATAAAAATATTGGTACATTACCCACAGTTGTACACAAATCTAATATCAGGAGTGCAGCAAGTTTAACTTCACCAGATATCTATATTTGCAACAGTACCTCATATATCAGTGGGACGTAAGGATCCTCCGATGGTAAATTATGTCTACGTTGTGCGCTGTAGAATACTATGCTGCATCGTATGATCTATACATATATTTATGATCACGCCTGCCTGTACCAATAATAGCGGGTGACGAAAGAAGAATATGATGCGATATAACCAAATCCGCACTCACGCTATACAAGATTTCTTGACAGTTGATAGAGTAAATAATTAGATTAGTAATGTCAACTCATAATTATTAGACAAGTAAGTAAGTCTTCATCTCTATTTTTGCTTTTGTGGAAAATTTTTTATGATTGGAAGATGACCATTTGGTGGTCGTATTTATAATTTTAATCTTGGTTGCCTACAGTAACGTTGAAGCTGCCATTGCAATCAATAATTATTGTTAATGATTGACAGTTGACTATGAACCGATTGCTTCAACAGTTAATGATTTACGCTTTCAAGTATTCATTTCTGTCTGCTGGCAACTCTTGTAACGTTGTATGGCAAAACCTTATAAAAACAAATGATTGCGCCCACCCACTGTCAGCTCAACCAAAAAGTACCTCAAAGCAGAAAAAATTTATCCAAGCAAGAAAATAGCAAGAAAATAGAAAAAGGAGGCCAAAAAATACGTCCAATACGACCAACAATTAAGAAAGTTGCCAATCGAAGATTGTCAAACAACGCTGTTTGTTTGTACAGCGCAGTACGGCGTGCACTTCGTCTGCTACAAAATTGATGTATGCACTTTATTCATGTATTAATGTTTCAATTGAAATGGGATGTGTCTCCGGCCGGGAAGCTGCAGGCAGAGCTGTGTGAGACTCAGTGCAGTGCACAGAAAGCACCATGCATGATATGCGGCAGTTAACGTAGTACTGTAGTATCCGAGGACATAATCAATTACAATCATTGGAGTTGCTGCCAATAACCAATAATAACCACTCTCTCAAATTCTGCTTCCCCCCTTTTTTTTTTTTAACTGAGAGTTTTTATCCTTAGAATATATCTTCCAGCTTCTTCTTAGCAATTAGTTTCCCTCTTGGAGTATATTCTCATTCTTTTTGTCTGTAAAGTATATATTTGTTCTCTCGTGGGCTACGCGCAGATCCAGTACCAGCAACGTTGAATTTTAAATAATATTTTTTTTTTCATAATTTCGTTTAACATCTTGTTTCAAAACATAGAGTTTATTTACCAGAAATGTAATTATAACTGTCTCACCATACATTGTTGATATGACTGATTGACAGCCAAACAATAACGGCTTCGCCAATTTAATATGAAAAAAAAAAATGCTATATTTAGACAATTGACTCAACAGGTTACGTATATCTTATTATTAGGCATGGCACGTTCAAGTTGAACGGTCAGCATAATTTTCGTCATTATTAATGACTTCCATAATCGCTCGTTCATAGCTCATTGTTATGATTGACCCTATATGTTTCCAAATTACAATTTTGCAGTTTTTACTGGCAATGTTTGTAGTCCGAGATGCACTTTCGGTTTTTTTTTTTTCTTTTTTTTCTTTTTTTTTTTCAATATCAATCACCTTGATCCTAGTCATCTCTGAATACCATTGCCGTGCGCGTGTTTCAGCCAGGAACAGCGACGTCAACGGCAGCGGGCGATGGGCGAGAAAGGGGGATACAACAGAGATCACTGATATAAAAACTTTGGTGTTTGAAAATAAATTAATGAAACAGACAGGATACCATCTGTTAATTAGTGGGCTTGAAAAATTAACTGATGTACTAGCAATGTATACCATTGCGTTAGGCAGTTTGCTGACCACTGACATGAAGTAATATCCGTAATAGTACGCTGGGCAGCCGAAGCCAAAACGACAGCAGATTATTTTTTTTTTTTTTTTTTCATTCTCAAATCAATTGTTGACGTTGTTTCTCCATTAATCAAATAAAATACAAACCGAAATCTCTGTTTCGACTTCATAAGGCCATAATCATAATTACTCTATACGTATTTAATTTCTTTTTCTACAAGCAACAGCGAGAATCCCGTGCTGGGACCACACAATAGAATCTATTGTTTGAAACTAACCGCTCAAACAATAAATAATCGGGTCAATGTGTATGCGGTGGCGTGCCGCATATCATATTCATAAATAGCGTACATGAGTGGTTGTGCAACAGGGGCTATTTCAAGTTTTTCAATTGTTACTGTTTTATGTTATATACAGCAGCAGAGTTCAAGCTCAAAGTGTACTATTGAGCAAAATATATAGCAGTCCGCTTTATGGATCCCAAGATTAGCGCTTTCATTGCATTTTTTATGACAGGACTGCCGTCAATCTTTTAATTTATATTGAAAATGTGTATGAAATCTGGTGCCTTTTGTCTGTACCACTTTTCCAGAAGTTCTGAAAAGCACTAATCTGTCATCATAATAGCCGTTGATTAGCATATCGGTGATTTTCCTACGATTCACTCCAATTTCCCACACATCTGGCAAACGAAAGACAGGACGAAAATCAGACTTGCTCCGTGTAATTTGGTTGACGGTTTCCATGTGATATGCCCGAATGCTAATGGACAATATCTTCATCGTGAAAAACAGTTTCGGAAAAAGTACGTTGTATAATACAACTTAGTGTTGCAAATATCGGCAATGCGTGCAAAATAGGAATCTATGTCCCTAATTCTGATACTAATGTGAGTAGTAATTATGATAACTTCTCCGAATATGGTATTAATAAATTGAATTGCGTGACCCTAGCCAATATAGATTCAAGGCCCACCAGACAAAACGTAACGCCAATACATCAATAACTACCCGCCCATGTTATTTCCTTTCTTTTTGCTCATAAGATGTTATCACTTAGCTTCCTCTTGCTGCCAGAGTGCATGAAAAAAAAATCACTTTAACACTCCCCTGCGATCTGGTATCTGACAGATGTTCTACCTCGGCCGAGGATCACCCAAGAAATTTTATCTTGTCTATGACCCATAATCTTGGCAAGCTTATAGTTATATCTTAAATTAATTGAGATAAACCCAATAAAGGATGATCTTCAAATCTCATTATAATTAAAATATATACTTTAGGATTGCGCACAGCATGTATACTACTTACTAAACGTATAATGCTCTCTAAATTCAATGTATCTGAAATTTGTCTAATTTCAGTCTTTTGAAATCGATTCACTACTTTTTCCCTTTTTTGTCTCCTGGTTCGCAAAACTTATCATCACAGTGATAATTGCGAATGTGAAAGAAGAGCTATGCGCAGAAAGATAGTGTCAGCTAATTTCGACACATTTGCCCTCGCCTGCTATACAGTCCTAGCCAATAGTTTTGAAGCTGACCTTGGAAAAAACAAAAAAGGTAAAAGTATTGTATAAATGCATCCAATTTCGGGGATATTTCTGTTATTAGCGCCATTTTTCCAGCATCTATCACGCAGTACCTTCTCCGAGCTGCTGTTTGATTCAGGAGTTAGATCTCTGAACAGAATAGCACAGCAAGATGCGTATTCCCGCAGCCAAATTTAGGTACTGTGCGTAAAAAACTGAAGTAAGAACGAGAGAAAAGAGAAGCTGATGAATGGGGGAAATAGCATCAGGGACAGTTTCGAAAGTAAGACATTTGCTGAGGAGAACAGTAGGCAAAGACTTATCCCCAATAGTGAGAGCACAATTAAAATAATTCTCCTCTTTCTGAATTTATAAATACTTGGAAAATTGGCATCAATTGTTTGATGCTACCGATAACAAACACCGTTCTGGCCTTATCTTTGGAGTTTTGGTAGATAACGTTAAAACTGAAGCTAGAAACCCAACTACAGTAGACTCGACTACAGCAAGCATAACCACGAGCCACATAAACGCCTGCTTTCATCAGCTAGCTCTCAAATTAGCTCAAACTTCAAGCTCGTCTGTGTGCACACGCTGTGCATGATGAATGAGTTTGCAGCCACAGAAAGATGGTTTGTCTGCCACAAAATAGCCTAGCTATTACTGGACATATTGGTCGTAAAAGACTAAATGCTGCAGCATTAGATTGCAGGAACATGTGTTATAGAGCATTTAACCGCATATACAACCGTTTTTCCCTATTCGGGAAATTGGCTGCAGGATGATGCTGCTTTATATAGCTTTAGAACTTGCCCAGTTTTCTTGAGTCCAAGTCATTAGAATCTCACTTTATTGCGTTTGTTCTTTTAGCTCTGTTGACCCGAATAAGGCATAATGGACAACAACAGAAAACCAGAACAAGCTCTACTGACGCCTTTCCTGATTATTTTGCCGTCAATGGGCTTGTTTGAGCTTGGAATTTGTTCTTGCTTTTCTTGCAAAACGGTATAAGACTTAAGAAATGTTAAATGAGAAGAAAAAAGCAGTGAATGCTTACAATAGACGTTTTCAATACTATAGGATTAGGCTAGTCAGTATAAGTTTAAAATACTTTCATTAAATTTGCCTAAGTTTGAAGACAAAATCTTCTGATTTACACAAGTTTTCTGTCTTCTGAACAAGCACATAACTATTATATTCTCATAATAACTAATTGTCTTAGGCCATGCCCTGTAATGGTGTCATCACAGAATATAAAGTATGGGGAACGCGTTCTGCTCTGCCCAGTGTATAAGAAATATTCTACTGATTAAAAATTAAACTGTTCTATTCGTTGGAAATTTAAATATTCGAAAGTATCTCCCAAATTAGGAAACTGCGACAGACATACAGACACCTCAAACATTAGACAATAAGCGCAAATGGCGTAGTGCAAAACGCAAAGCACAAATCACCAACGATAGCAGAAGCAGAAACAGAAGCAGAAACATGCTATTCTTGAAATATACGGTATTTTTTGTTTCCCGAAGGATTACCTCTAGGGTAATCTGATACACGAGTGGCAGATCAGTTTCTGATTTGCCATCAGCACCACAATTTTGTGGTTATTTGCTCGCATGCATAGCATATGCTTTCTGTATGGTCGAAGTTGTCTCGTAAACTGCTGTTCGGTAGTCCTACTCTAATCAGTATATATTTTCTTATAAAAATGCATGCCGTGTAATTTATATATCGCCTACTGCAGCGCACCAAGTGCGCTGCTGTCTTTGCCTCGAAGTACCAATTTGTTTGAACTCAAGCAGGAACATATTTCGTAAGAGGTGGTGCTTAGCAAGTGCAAGTGTTAGAGTGATGAGTACTCGTGGCAGGTAAAATGCCCTCGATCTGGCATCAACCATTAGCCCAATTTCATCCTGTCTCGAATTATTGTAAGCAAGATCAAAATTCGGTTTGATTTTCTTCTCTTTGTTTTGAGCATTGTGTGTCTTTATGCATTAATGCATTGGGATTGTCAATGTAACATCTTGCGTAGTCTTTCAGGTTTTTGTATGTGTTACAGTTATTTGAATAATTCAATCTTAAGCTAACTCAAATTTTAGTGGACTCAATAAAACTTCTCTGATTAGTCTATAGACTAGCGAGCAAAAGGCTGGCTACTTAAAGTAAATATATATATCAAATTACATACGCAACCTGTCGAACTCCCTAGCAGTTTACTTTATAATGACACGGGTGCTCAATCTATGTTGGTAGACTGCCGCTTTCATATCTTCAGATGCAGGTGTTTACGATTGGAAATCTTCCGTGAAGGTTTGATTGAACACAAAGTTATATTTTTATAGCACATAAAACTATTCAAGCAACAATAAGTGTTGAGAATAAAAATATAAAAAGATAAAAAAGATAGAAAAACAACAACAAATTAGATAAATTGGAAAACAAAACAGCACCTTTTTTTCCTTTTTTTTCTTAGAAAAATTTACCGCTTCCAAGAGAAATCACAACTCAATATACTTTTTCAAAATAACTAACCCAGGATACGTCTTAGTGTACACAATGTAGTTTGGACTGTATTGCAACAATTCATCATAAGCAGGCACTTTGCGCACAATATCTTTACCGACTTGTACTTCGGTATCATATTCGCCCCAATAGCATTCAATATTAATACCCAACTTGTTAAGTCTGTTGTTACTATCTTGTTCATCATCAACACTATTGCCGTCCTCATCATCATCATCAAACCATCTAGGAATCCACTGTACTCCGACATGGTAATGTGGTTGTGTCCAATTAGTTTTATGAATTTGCACCTGATCAATACCTTTGAACCATTTAAAATAATCGTTACCATCTTTATCCTTTGAGTATCCGGTAGGCAATGTGGTAAAGCCCACTTGCTGGCCCTGTGACACTGAACTGCCGGTATAGCCAGTTACCAGCACTTTGCTGTAATTATCATAGGTATTGTTGTCATCATGGTAAATTGTCAAAAGACGCAATGGCGATTTACCGTATTGAAATGACTTATAACTGGTACTGTTAAACGTTAAGACACACTGTCTGTTATCTTTCACTTTAATCAAAAATTCGGCGCTCAATGGTTCGTATGGTGACACTTTATCGCTATTGTTGTTGCTATTTTTCAAAACTTTGACAGACAAAATATCATCAAAATTAGTTTTACCAGTTTTATTACCTACCAAATTTGGATCAAGGCCTCTATAACTGCAAACTTCTTGACCTGGCCTTCTTGAATTGTCAATACAATGAATGTTAGTTTTTGCTTCTTTGATACTTGGAAGGTCTTGTAAAAATGGCTTTATGTATGATTTGCTTCCAATAATATTCACTATTGGCTGTGCTTCAGCATCCAAGTCAATTTGCTGATAGAATGAAATCTTTAAAGGATTGTTGTAATTGAATGGGAATGTATATGTAGCAATAAGGGTACCAAAAATTATTGCCAAAAACAATCCTAATCTCAAAAAGTAATTTAATTTGTGAGAAAATGCAATAATTGGAATAGAAAAGACAAAAGCAAAAGCTTTAAGGAAAAAAAAAACCTGTTTGACCGATGCAGTACCATCTTGTGAGTTCTGGTAAATTGCTTGCAACATTTCATGAACATTGAAGTAAATGAAATAAAGAGCAGTTGGAACTAATATGAAAAATTGTAATGACCAGTCATAATTCAAAGAGTCAATGGCCGCTTTTCTGATTTTTTGTCTAATATCGCCATTGGCTGTATTTCTGTCCTCGTTGGCTGTATCACCGCCAAGCAACGGTGACGCCTCATCAGAAGCCTCTGCATCTTCCTCGTCATTAGCAGTAGATTGACCTACACTGTTTGGTTCATCATCTCTCTCATCTTGACCATTTTGAATTGCTTCATGCAGCTGTTCATTATCATGTTCTGTAGCTTCTGATGGTTGCTGCTGTATTTCTACATCCAAATAATGCTGACCAGTTGCTCCATAGTCGATAATGTTAACAGTTGGCACACTATTTCTCTTAACAGCAAGACCTAATAATCCAAAAATAGAACTGACACTCAATAGAATATATAACACTGTCGGTAACCACTCACCGGTACTGACACTTTGAGGTCTTTCTCTGACTGTTGCCACAATAGTCACAATCCATGAAAAAAATGTTAATTCCAATAAGACGACCAGCTTTTGATCATGGATCCTCAGAACGTTATTGAAGAAATTTAAAACAATATAATTAGATAACAACACAGTTGCCGTCAACACTAGCAATACAATGTTGTAGTTGAGCGAGACTATTAATGGGTTTTTATGTTGAATTAAATCGCCTATCCAATCTGCGATTACTCCTGAAATGACCAAGCTCACAGGTAATCTTATCAATGATGACACCTTTGAATGTGTTATTCTCCATGTTCCTCTTTTGAATATCACAATAAGTAACACTATAATTATTACAGGGATAACAACTAACAAAATAATGTTGAAAGTGTATAAAGCATTGATAGAGAAAATAACCAAAAATTTTCCGAGAATGTCAAAATACACTGCTTCACTTTCATCATCATCAATTTCCTGCTCATTAGCGAGCTTTTGAGTTAACAGTAAACTGTTGCTTAACATATGGTACAATGAACCTTTTGTTGTACCATCAATTGAATCCCTTGCAGTATGATATAACGATCTTGGTTTGTAAAATGCTATATCAAAACCCTTCAAGCCGTTTTGAGCATAAACTTTATAATCTGTTTCACTACTGATAAACCGCTTGCTAAATCCTTCTTGAAAAATTGAAGAAGCAAAAGGGGAAGGAACGTACTTGTAATATTTGGCAAGTCCGTAGTTTGTTGCTCTGAACAAGATGGCTCTACCGCCAGCCCCAGTACCTTCCAAATTTATGAAGTACTCGACTTCTTTGGACCATTTGTGATTGAAGAAAGAAGTGGCACCTAGTAACCCAAATTCCTCGTCATTGTTAAAGTTGAATACAATTGATCTTTCTGGCTGTTTGCTACTACTTGAATAATAATCCAAAATACCAAACATGGAAGCAATACCCATCCCATCATCAGTAGTCCCATATGCAGTAGGCACAGAATCAAAATGGGCACTAACTAAAACCGCAGATAAACTTGGGTTAGAACCTTGAATTTTTACTAAAACATTACCAGACTCAAAATATATAATTCTTGCATCAGTAGAACTATCGTTGAAGACATCTCTTTGCTTATAAAGTGAGCCTTGACCAAAATCCGTGCACACTTGTATCAATGATGAATTGCGTTCGGCGTAAGAAAGTGCTCTGTTGTAAACGTATTCATAAACCTCATCATTGGCATGGGAATGATAAGGATGCGGTTTTTCGGAAATTTTCTGTAAATCGTACCAAGCAGACTTGAGATAGTATGGTTCGGGGCTAGGGACACTCAATGCTGAGTACTCGGCGTAGAAGTCCAAGGCGATGACTATAACATAAGCAAGAACGGCAAACAATGTTAATGACGTCTTTCTGAACTTGAAAAGACCGCTAAAGAAGCTCGCCACTTTGGCGCTAAAGGAATTGGCGTTCCTGGAATGAAACTTGGACCCTTTACCGTTAGCCATGATCACAAATATCGCTGAAATCAATTTCAACGGCTGCTGTTTTGGGAGGACCAGAAGAGTTGTTGACCGTGTACTTGGTGATAACGATAATCTTAATGAAGACGGCAATTCCGTTTTCCTGTTTCTGTCCGATGCACCATGCTAAAAGCACTCTTGGGGCGGCCCCTAGCAGGACTGCACGATGCCTTTTTTTTTTTTTCTTTATGCAGAAAACTTTTCTCTTCGAATTACAAATTACAACATAAGACAGTGGCAATAGTGTAGTAGTTACCATACGAACCACTACTTTCATTTCAATACAGATATGGCTACAGTGGTACCAAAGAAAAGATTATCGAGTGGCCTCACAGTTACTCAGAAAGTTTTTGTGAGATCTAGAAACGGAGGGGCTACTAAGATTGTCAGAGAACACTACTTGAGAGATGATATTCCTTGCTATTCAAAGACATGCACCAAATGTCCAGAAATAGTAAAGCCAGATGCTAATAATCAGCTTCCACAGTTTGTGTTGTCTGAAGCTCCTGTTTATGCCAAGGCCTATGGCCACCATTATTTGGTGGTAGACACTAATATTGTCCTTCAAGCAATTGATCTTTTAGAAAACAATAATGGCTTCTTCGATGTTATTATTCCTCAAACAGTTTTGGAAGAAGTTAGAAACAGATCTTTCCCGATATACACCAGATTGAGAGGTTTGTGCAAATCAGATGAAAAAAGATATGTTGTCTTTCACAATGAGTTTTTCGAAGAGACCTTTGTCAATAGAAACTTGAATGAGACCATAAATGATAGAAATGATCGCGCAATCAGAAAGTGTTGTGTTTTCTACCAAAATCACTTGCAGCAACATCAAGATAAGAAAGTGAAAAAGATAAATGTTGTTTTTATTTGTAATGATAAAGATAACAGAGAGAAGGCCTTGAAAGAAGGTGTTATTGCTGAATCGTTGGAAAGTTATGTTAATAACCTACCAAATGCCGATGACTTGAAAGACTTCTTACCAAATTTGGAAAATACTCCGTCATTTAATCACCATAACGAAACCAAATTTCCTCAATATTATACCACCGCGAGACTTATGGGAGGTATCAAAACAGGCACATTATATCAAGGTTCAATCAACATTTCATCTTACAATTTCTTGGAAGGTACAGTATCCGTTCCAGCATTTAAAAAACCTTTGATTATCTTGGGAAGAGAAAATTTGAATAGAAGTTTTAATGGTGACCAAGTTGTTGTTGAATTGTTACCAAAATCTAAGTGGAAAACCCCATCTACTGAAATCATTGAAGAAGAGAACTTGGATGCTAATGACAATGCGGAAGAAACTGATGTCAGTCAAAATTCAATCATTTCCGATAAAGAAAGATTATTCTTAGCCAAGGAAGCTCAAAAGGCATCATCTGAAGAGGGTGCTAATAAAGTGCAACCGACTGCTAAAGTAGTCGGTATCAGCAAACGAAGTTGGAGATTCTATGTTGGTCAAATTTCTGAAAACTCTGTTGGCAAAGATACTCATGTTTCTAATGCACCAAGAAATTGTTTTGTTATTTTGATGGATAGATCATTACCAAAAATTAGAATTCGTACCAGAAAAGCAAGAGAACTCTTAGGACAACGAATTGTGGTTGCAGTTGACTCATGGCCGAGTACTTCTAAATATCCTGAAGGTCACTTTGTTAGATCTTTAGGTGCTATTGAATCTGTTGAAGCTGAAACTGAAGCGTTACTTTTAGAACATGATGTTGAATATAGGCCATTTAGTAAAAAAGTTTTAGATTGTTTGCCAAAAGAAGGACACAACTGGAAAGTTCCAGAAAAACTTGATGGTGACGAGCAAATTAAAAAGAGAAAAGATTTTAGAGATAAATTAGTTTGTTCTATTGATCCTCCAGGCTGTGTGGATATCGATGATGCTTTGCACGCTAAACAGTTGCCAGATGGTAATTGGGAAGTTGGTGTACATATTGCCGATGTGACGCATTTTGTGAAGCCAAATACGCCATTAGATGCCGAAGGTGCGTCTCGAGGTACATCTGTGTATCTAGTGGACAAGCGTATAGATATGTTGCCAATGTTGTTAGGTACAGATTTGTGTTCTTTGAAACCATATGTTGACAGATTTTCTTTCTCAGTTATCTGGACATTAGATAGTGAAGCAAACATTGTGGATGTTAATTTTCACAAATCGATAATCAAGTCTCGTGAAGCATTTTCATATGAACAAGCACAAATCCGTATTGATGATGAGAATAATCAAGATGAATTAACCAAAGGAATGAGAGCTCTTTTGGATTTATCAATCAAACTCAAACAAAAGAGAATGGCAGCCGGTGCATTGAATTTGGCAAGTCCAGAGGTTAAAGTTCACATGGAAAGCGAAACCGCTGATCCAGGTGAAGTTGAAATCAAAAAATTATTAGCTACAAACTCTTTGGTGGAAGAATTCATGTTGTTAGCTAATATATCTGTTGCTCAAAAGATTTATGATGCTTTCCCGCAAACAGCAATGCTTAGAAGACACGCAGCACCTCCAGCTACGAATTTCGAAGTATTAAATGAGATGTTGAGCGTGAGGAAAAATATGCACATTTCCTTAGACTCTTCAAAAGCCTTGGCAGATTCTTTAGATCGTTGCATTGACAGAAATGATTCTTACTTCAATACATTATTAAGAATTATGGCTACGCGTTGTATGATGGCAGCTGAATATTTCCCTGCTGGAATGTACAGTTACGGTGAATTTAGGCATTATGGTTTAGCAAGTGAGATCTATACTCACTTTACTTCCCCAATCCGTCGTTATTGTGATGTGGTTGCTCACAGACAATTGGCCGCTGCTATAGGATACGAATCTTTGGATTTCAGTCATCGTGACAAGGGTAAGATGGAGTTGATTTGTAAGAATATTAATAAGCGCCACAGAAATGCTCAGTTTGCTGGTAGAGCCAGTATTGAATACTATGTTGGTCAAGTGATGAAGAATAACACCCAGGACGAACAAGAGGGTTATGTCATCAAGGTCTTTTCCAACGGTATTGTTGTCTTAGTTCCTAAATTTGGTATTGAAGGTTTGATTAAATTGGAAATTCTTGGCGATGTCAATACTGCCAATTACGATGATGACTCTTATTCTTTGAGTTTCAAAGATAAGGCAGGAGAAAGCAGAACCGTGGCAGTGTTTGATCATGTTAATGTTCAAATCAAATCGATATTGGATCCAGCTACAAGTAAACGTAAAGCACAATTAGTGCTTGTTTAAAAAATTGCTAAATTTAATGACCCTTATTTATTATATATGTTTTCCAATTGTATAATTGAAATTGATAAAATCTATATTTACTGCTTAGCAACAACACCACTCTTATCAGCATTAGCAAGAATGTATTTTTTGTAATCATAAATTGTTCCGTCAAATCTCTTCACTAGACCATCTTCACTCACCCAAATTTCATTACAAACAGAATCAATGATACTCACATCGTGAGAAACCATCAAAACACCACCAGCAAAATTCTTAAGAGCATCAGATAATGCATCCAAACCTGAAGTATCAAGATGGTTAGAGGGCTCATCCAAAATCAAGATATGTGGATTACTCAAACATAAAGCGGCAAAAGCAACTCTGGATTTTTGACCACCAGATAATAATTGCATTTTTTGTAAACCTAAAGAACCAGTGATACCAAAGGCACCTAAATGGCGACGGTATTCTTCATCAGTTTTGCCAGGGTACGTCTTAGACATCCAAGTAACAGCATTGGTATTCAAATCCATAGCATCAACGTGATGTTGAGCAAAGTAACCTATTCTTAATCTAGCATTCTTGGAAACATAACCATTTAGAGGTCTCAAAGTTTCCATCAAAATTTTCAATAACGTTGTTTTACCGCAACCGTTAGCACCAACAATTGCAATTCTTGAGTCCATTTGAATATCAAAATTAACATTTTGTAATAATAATCTTTCAGGAGAATAACCAAAAGTAACCTCCTGTAATTGCAAAATAGGCGGAGATAACTTCTCCACATCTGGGAACTTGAATGTAACAGTTTTGTCTTCTTCTGGAGCTTCCAAAACTGGCAATTTTTCCAATTTTTTAATTCTAGATTGAGCTTCCGATGATTTAGCGGCATTGTATCTGAATTTGTCAATAAATTCTTGTAAATGCTTTCTGTAAGCCAATTGGTTCTCGTATTCTTTCTTAGCATTCTTTCTTCTTTCTTCTTTGGTAGAGTAGAAGGAATCAAAGTTAGCACCTCTGTAGTAATCCAATCTTTCAGAGTGTTGGTATATTATATCGGTAGCAACATCATTCAAGAATGCACGATCGTGGGAGACAACCAAAACAGTGGCAGGATATGACTGTAGATAGTTTGCCAAGAAAGTAATAGAAGGAACATCCAACATATTGGAAGGTTCATCCAACAATAACAAATCAGGTTCACAAAACAAAGCTCTTGCCAAAGATAAACGCATTCTCCAACCACCAGAAAAAGAGTTTGTTGGTTGATGCTGAGCTTTTTCAGAAAAACCCAAGCCAAAAAGAATTGAAGCGGCATTACCTTCAGCTTTATCACTTTCCATTTCTGATAATTTTTCATAAACTTCTTCCAAATGACCTTGTAAATCACCAGCTTCGTTATCCAATTTTTTCACTTCCAAAGATTCTTCTTCAAATTCAGTTCTTAATTTTTCTATTTCAGTCAAACGTTCATTAATCTTCTTTTCTTCTTCAATTAACGTCTTTCTCCACACATCTGCATCAAGGACAGATTGTAAAGCTGTTGTTTCATCACCTCTCAATTCTTGTTCAACATGCAAAACTGTAATATGACTTGGGATATTAAGCTCTCTCCGAGATAAAGCTCTCAATAAAGTAGATTTACCAATACCGTTTTGACCAACCAAACCATATCTGTGACCATAACTTAATGACAAAGAAGTATCGGACAAAATTCTTTGACCATCACCAACGTACAAATCGAAGTTGTCAATGTGAATATCCTTAGATTTACCAGCACCCGATCCAAATTCCATAGGATTGATTTTGAGGAAAAATTCGTCGTAATTTTCTTCATCATTGCCTTCTGTAATTAATTTAGAAGCTTCATATTGCACAAATTTATTATTACGCTTTGCAACTTTTTTAGCAATCTTTTTCTCAGCTTTCTCCAATTTTTTTCTATCCACTCTGGATTCCATTTTTCTACCAGTATGCTCAATGTCTTTGGATGCACCAATCAATGCCAATGAACTTTGAGCTTGTCTATTTAACTGAGTCTTCAAAAGGTTCACATCTAATAATCTCTTAGAAGTATCACCTGTAATTTGTAATTTAGCAGAATTCTCGTCTAACTGTTTTTGTAAAGTTTCCCGAAGACTCTTTGCAAGGTTTTCAATTTTTTCAGCATCGCCACCAGCACTTAGTAGTAAATCTTTGAGGAAGGTAAGATCATGGTCTAAATCCAATTGCTGACTGGCCACACTGTCAAATGTGGCATTATTAACATGGTTAGCATATCCTATAGCGTAGTCTGTCACCACCGGGTCAACGGCTGGAACCGCTTTACGAATTTGAGAGCTTATGGTTGCCATTTTTTCGCTGTAAAACTGTTAATTTCAATATAAACCATTCAATGATGATCCAAGTTCTTTACCGCCGGGTCTCTCTATATCAAATATCAGTAAGTGCCTGCACAAAATTTTTGGCTTCAACATTTTTCCCGCCAGTTGACGTTTCTGCGGACAGGGTAACCCGTGGTTTTGACCTTTCCATGCGTTTATTAGCGTAATCTTCCTAACTAGCCTTCACTTACTTAACATCATTACAGGGTGTTTGGTGTTGTCATTAATGTATATTTACTACACACTGCAATAGAATCTATAGTAGTTATATCTGTCAATTATTAGGCCATTGAGCTATATGTTATGAGAAAGCCATCGTTTACAAATAAAATGTACTGTCTGCACGTGACCCAATGATTCGAAAATCTCATTTTGAGGGAAACTAAGAAAAATGAAAAAACTATAGGAAAATTTTTTATAAGAGATTTCAACAAGCGTTAATATCAAAAAGCACCGATATCAAAATTACAATCTGGCACCTAATTTAACTCACACCAAGCCAATAATTACAAAAACATGCCTCGTCAAAACTTTGTG